>Ga0247725_1000020_pt1 | contig 255241 bp, 246 predicted proteins | sample OKSTACKMCFT3sol_FD_183021 | JGI IMG/M metagenome (GOLD analysis project Ga0247725, IMG submission 183021) | Subsurface sediment microbial communities from gas well in Oklahoma, United States - OK STACK MC-FT3-sol | ecosystem: Environmental > Terrestrial > Deep subsurface > Rock core/Sediment...
CCTTCTATCAATCTGTGCCTGGGTCAGGCCCTTGAATGTTCCAGACATGAAAAAGCCTGCATCCACCGTGTCGATGACCTCAACATAGCGGATACAGGCTTAGGATGAAACTTTATTTGTAAGGATGATACTTTATTTGTACGGATGAAACTTTATTTGCATCCCACATCGACTGCGGCCTCTCTCGACCGGCAGCAGTCGGCCGATTCTGTTGAAAAAGTCCCTCTACGATTTCTGCGTGCGAAAGTAGGCCGCTGACGTTGAAATCTGAAGCAGCTCCGCACCGAGTCTGCTTCAGAATTCGCGTAGCAACGCCAAAACCGTGCGTTTTTTGAACGATTGAAAGCGGCTCCAGCAAAGACCGCCTTTTTCAACAGAATCGGCCGATTTCTGCCTGTCGCCACTGGCCACTTCGGGTCGACACCTACCCTTCTCTCTCCTTTCGTTCATAGACCAGGGCTGCTAACCGCCCCTGGCTATCTACCTCACGCACCCCGTCCTGTAACAGCTCCTCAGAGCACATCAAGCGGCATCTTCAGATAACGCACCCCATTGCCCTCAGGCTCAGGCAGCACGCCGGCCCGGATGTTCACCTGGATCGAGGGCAGCAGCAGGTTGGGCATGTCGAGCTGCGCGTCGCGCTGGTTGCGCATGGCAACGAAGTCCCCCTCGCCCACGCCATCATGCATGTGAATGTTCGCCGCGCGCTGCTCGGCCACCGAGCACTCGGCAATCGGCTTGCGCCCAGACGGCGGGTAGTCGTGACACATGAACAGGCGGGTCTCTCCCGGCAGGGCGAGAAGGCGGCGGATCGAGCGATATAGCTGGGCGGCGCAGCCTCCCGGAAAGTCGCAGCGGGCGGTACCGACATCCGGCGGGAACAGGGTGTCACCGACGAATACCAGACGCTCTTCGATCTGGAACGCCAGATCCGCCGGCGTATGCCCGGGCACGTGCAGAGCGCGGGCACGCAGTTCGCCGATGGTGAAGGCCTCGTCGGCCTGGAACAGGTGATCGAACTGGCCATGCTCCGCGCAGTAGTCCGCGGGCAGATTGTAGATGCCCGTGAACACCCTCTGCACGTTACGGATCGCCCCGCTGGCGCCGATCCTGCCGCCCAGGCGCTGACGCAGGTAGGCGGCAGCGGACAGGTGATCGGCATGGGCATGGGTTTCCAGCAGCCACTGCACCGCGAGCCGTTGCTGTTGGACGTAAGCGAGGATTCCATCGGCCGCCCGGGTATCGGTGCGTCCGGATTTCGGGTCATAGCCGAGCACCGAATCGATGATGGCGCAGGGCGTGCCCGGCCCGGCGTGCACCACATGGCTGAAGGTCGAGGTCTGCGCGTCGAAAAAGCTTTCCACATGCGGCTGCATGGCGGGCTCCGGGGTTCAGTGAAGCGGAAAAAGGGATATGAGCGTCTTGCCCAGCAGCATCAGCGCGGCCAGGCCGGCGAGCAGGGCGAAACCCAGTTGCAGGTAGCGGGCAGGCACCCGCGGGGCCAGCAGACGGCCGCCGAGCATCCCGCAGCCGGACCCGGCGATGAACATCCAGGCCGCGGCGGACAGGCTGCCGCCGGACCAGAGGAAACCGGCAACCGTACTGGCGGAGATCAGCGCGATCACCATCAGCGAGGTGGCAACGATGCCGTGCATGCCGAGGTTGCTGAACTGGCGCACCCCGGGGACGACCAGGAAGCCGCCGCCGACGCCGAGCAGGCCGCTGAACAGCCCCGACAGGCCACCGATGGCGGACAAGCTGAAGAAGCACCGCGAATTCCAGCGCAAGCGCCCGGTCTCGGTGTTGAGCATGCAGTTTCTGCGCAAGGCCTCGGGTACCGCGCCCGGCGCAGGGCTGGTCAGGGCCTGGCCCGCCATGCGCCCGGCGATCAGCAGCAGCACGGCGCAGAACAGCAGCATCAGCGCCGCCACCGGCAGAACGGCCGCCAGCCGCAGCCCGAGCGGCGCGCAGAGTGCGCCGCCGAGCGCCATCAGCAGCGCTGCCTTGTAGCGCACCAACCCGCGGCGGAGGCCATCAAGACCGCCGAGGAAGGCCGAAGCACCCACCGCGACCAGCGCCACCGGCGCCGCTTCGGGCAGGCTGTAGCCCAAGCCGAGCACCAGCGCCGGCACGGCCAGCACCCCGCCTCCCCCGGTCATGCCCAGCGCCAGGCCCACACCCAGGCCGTAAAGGCTTTCCAGCAACATGCGTCCTCCTGCGCCTGAGCGGCGCCCGTCGCCGATCAGTAGCGGTACTGCATCTGTACCCAGAACTTGTCGGTATCCACCGCGAACTCGTCGGCGTCGTAGCGGGCGTACTTGGCCATGGCCACCAGGTTCTTCACATAGGGGATCGGTCGGCTGTAGGCCACGTCCAGCTCCTGGCCGTAGCTGTCGCCCCCCTGGTCGGCCCGGAAGTCGTGGTACCAGGCCTGCAGGCTGCCGCCCAGCAGGGGCACGCTGCCGCCAACATAGCTGTCGCGGATACCGGCTGCCGGGGTGATGAGGAACAGGTCGGCCCAGCCCTGGAACTGGTGCTTGGTCGCCAGCGGCGTCTGGAAGGCGCGATTGCCGGCACCTTCCTCCCCGCCGAGCACCTCGTAGCCGACCTTGGCCAGGTAGCCGCCCTGCTGGTAGCCCAGCTCGCCGAGGAAGTAGTGGCCGTTCAGGTCCAGCGGATTGTTGCCGTAGTCGCGCTGGCGGGCATATTCTAGGGTGTAGCTGAAGCCCTCCCGCGCGCCGGCGAGACGCACACCGCTGGTACGGCTGGACTGGCTGCCCGGCGCCGCGGTTGGCGCCACCGCCAGGTTGTCGAGGCCGAGCAGGTAGCTGTAGGCGGTGACCTTCAGCTCCGGGCGCCAAGCATAGGCGACGTTGAACAGGTGACTGTGCCCCTCGATGTTCGCCGGATTGGTCGGATAGCCGTGCTGGCCGTCGGGGCCGAACGTGGTGTTGATGTTGTCGAGGTAGGCGTAGGTCAGGGTCAGCTGGTCCAGCGGCTTGAGCTGGCCAAGGAAGCCGTCGTAGGTCTGCTCGTTCTGCCGCCAGGCGACACCGCCGACGAAGCGCTGATTGTCCAGATCGATGCGCTGGCGGCCGGCCACAGCGCTTCCCTGCGCATGGTCGTAGCGCAGCAGTGCCTGGTTGATTTCAGTACCGTCGGGGTCGCCCACCACCGAGTAATTGCCGCGACCATTGCGGGTATCGTTGAAGCGCTCGTCGCCGATGCGGTTGAGGTTGTCGACCTCGAGCACCCCGGAGAAGCCGTACCAGCTCCCGCTCTGGAAGCCGGCGCGTGTGCGCAGGGTCTGTGCGTTGGCATGGTCGAGGGCGTTGTCCTGATCGACGTGCTCGTAGCGATAACGCAGATCGAGGATCGGCTTGCCCTGGGTAAGCAGGTTGGCAAGGGCTTCTTCGGGCTGGGCTACAGCTGGCGCAGTCGAGGCCAGCAACAGGGGGCACAGCAGAGTGTTGGCACGCATGGGGGCTTTCCTGGCAAGTTTTTCAGGGCGCACCTTTCCCGTGCCGCCAGTACCGGAGTTCTGGCGGCCGCTGATTAGCGGATCGGGAAGGGGCGTTACAGGATGGTCAGTCAGGCGACGACGCGCATCCTGGAGGTCTGTGGTTGCTCGGGGCCGGGCGGCGGCTCGTCACTTTCCAGCCCCGGCCGCACGATCAGCGGCTCGCCACCGGCCTGCGCCGGCGCCCCGCTCTGCTGGATGACCTTGGAGCGGCGCACCAGGAAGTCCACCAGGTGGTTGCGGATGCGGTAGAACTGCGGGTCGTGGTGCATGGTTTCGCGGCTGCGATCACGCGGCAGGGTGTTGATGACGATCTCGGCCACTCGCGCATGGGGGCCGTTGCTCATCAGCATGATCTTGTCGGCCAGCAGGATCGACTCGTCGACGTCGTGGGTGATCATGAACACCGTCTGCCGGGTGGCTGAGCAGATCTTCAGCAGCTCGTCCTGAATCACACCGCGAGTCAACGCATCCAGCGCGCCGAACGGCTCGTCCATCAGCAGCATCTTCGGCTCCACGGCGAAGGCGCGGGCGATACCGACGCGCTGCTTCATGCCACCGGAAAGTTCGCTGGGCTTCTTCTGCGCGGCGGCCTTGAGGCCGACCATGTCGAGGAAGCGGGCGCCATGCTCGGCGATCTGCTTGCGCGACCACTCCGGGTAGCGCGAGCGCACGGCGAAGGCGATGTTCTGCTCCACGGTCAGCCAGGGCAGCAGCGCGTGGCTCTGGAACACCACGCCACGGTCCAGGCTGGGACCGGAGATTTCCTTGCCGGCCATCACCACCCCGCCGCTGCTGGCCTCTTCCAGGCCGGCTATGACGTTGAGGATGGTGCTCTTGCCGCAACCGGAGTGACCGATCACACAGATGAACTCACCCTGCTGGATGCTGAAGTTGATGTTCTCGAACACCGGCGGCAGATCGTCGCGATAGCGCTTGGTCAACCCTTCCACCTTGATGAAGGGGACGCTGTGCTTGTGAGCTTCATTCGACATAGGTCACCTTCTTTTGCAGGCTGGCAAACAGGAGATCAAGGAGCATGCCGATCACGCCGATCATCAGGACGGCGAAGATCACGTTGCCCAGGGACAGGTTGTTCCACTCGTTCCAGACGAAGTAGCCGATGCCGGTACCGCCGATCAGCATTTCCGCGGCGACGATGACCAGCCAGGCGATGCCCATGGAGATGCGCATGCCGGTGATGATGGTCGGCGCGGCAGCCGGCAGGATCACCTGGAAGGCCTTGCGCAACGGACCGACCTCGAGGGTGCGGGCGACGTTGAGCCAATCCTTGCGCACCCCGGCGACACCGAAGGCGGTATTGATCAGCATCGGCCAGACCGAGCAGATGAAGATCACGAAGATCGCCGAGGTGGTGGAATCCTTGATGGTGTAGAGCGCGATCGGCATCCAGGCCAGCGGCGAGATGGGCTTGAGCACCTGGATGAATGGATCGAAGGCCTTGTAGAGCAGCGGCGACATGCCGATCACGAAGCCCAGCGGGATCGCCACCAGCGCGGCGATCAGGTAGCCGAGCCCCACGCGCCCCAGCGAATGGGCCAGCTGGATGCCGATGCCCTTGTCGTTGGGACCGTTGTCGTAAAAGGGATCGCTGAGCTGCTTCCAGGCCAGGCCGGCGAATTGCGCCGGGGTCGGCATGCCGTTGACCTCCTTCGTTTCACCGCTGACGGTCTGCCCCATCAGCAGGGCGTACTCCTCGTCCATCGCGCTGGTGGCGGCTTGCTTGCCAGGCAGGCTCGCCACCTGCCAGACCATCAGCAGCACCAGCAGCATCACGAAGGACAGCAGCGCGGCTTTCATACGTATCGATTTGCCCATGACGTTCTCCTTAGCTGCGCTTGATGGCGAAGCCATCCAGATAGGCCTGCGGCTGGCGCGGATCGAACGGCCGGCCCATCACCGAGAAGCTCTTGTAGCCGGACGCCGGTTCGGCATTGGCCTCGCTCATCGCCAGGCTAGCCATCTGCCGGCGGGCGTCGGTCATAAGGAACACCTGCTCGGCGAGTGCGCTGAAATTCATCTCACCCTTCACGTACCCCCAGCGCTTCATCTGGGTCAGCATCCAGGTCGCCATGGAGTACCAGGGCATCGCATCAAAGCCGGCGCGGTCCGGCTCGTTCTGCACCTTGCCCAGGCCGTCGGCATAGCGCCCGGTCAGCGCCTGGCGAATGACGATCTCCGGCTGGTTGAGGTAGTTCGGCGTGGAGATGGCCTGGGAAATCGCCGGCAGGTTGGCAGGATCGTTGGCGGCCGTCGCGGCATTGAGGATGGCGCGGTACAGCGCGGCGAAGGTGTTCGGGTTCTGCTCGATGAACGCCTGCGAGGTGCCGAAGGAGCAGCACGGATGGCCATCCCAGATGTCCTTGGAGAGGATGTGGATGAAGCCGATGCCGTCGTACACCGCGCGCTGGTTGAAGGGATCCGGGCCGAGGAAACCGTCGATGTTGCCGGCGCGCAAGTTGGCGATCATTTCCGCCGGCGGGGTCACCCGCAGTTGCACATCGCGATCCGGATCCAGGCCATGCTCGGCCAGGTAGTAGCGCAGCAGGAAGTTGTGCATGGAAAACTCGAAGGGGATGGCGAACTTGAAGCCCTTCCAGTTGTGCGGATCGCGGTTGTCCTTGTGCTTGAGTGCCAGGGTGATGGCCTGGCCGTTGGTGTTCTGGATGGTCGCCACGCGCATCGGCTGGGCGCTGGAGCCGAGGCCCATGGAGATGGCCAGGGGCATCGGGGCGAGGAAGTGCGAGGCATCCAGTTCGCCATTGAGCATGTTGTCGCGAACCAGCGCCCAACCGGCAGTCTTCTGCAGGCTAACGTTGAGCCCCTGCTCCCTATAAAAGCCCATCGGGTCAGCCATGATCAGCGGCGTGGCGCAGTTGATCGGAATGAAGCCGATCTTCAGGTTCTTCTTCTCCAGCGGACCCTTTTCCTCAGCCATCGCCTGCAGCGACTGCAGCGGCAGCACGCTGGCGATGGCCGCCATCGCGGTGCCCATGCCCACCGCCTTGAGGAAACGGCGGCGGGTGGCATCGTGAGGGAACAGCGCGCGCACGGCGGCTGCCTCGACGAAATCGCGGGACAGGGCTTCACTGTCGCGGCCGCGGGCCAGACGCTCCCGCTCGGCCTGCAGGTCATGCTCCTGCTGGCTGCCGTGGGCCCCGCAGGTGCAGCCCGACAGGCTGCTGTGCTCCGAATAGGGGCGGTAGAAATTCTTATCGGTCATGGCTGTGCCCTCTTTTGGCTCATCCGATCAAGCTGCTTTGGCCTGACCTACACGCAAGGTTGAAGCGGTACGGCCGTCGACCAGCTGCTCCATCAGCAGGCAGCTGTCGTCTTCACGCACCACAAGCCACTCGCCCTCAGCACAAGGCGTGCCATGCATCTCGATGGGCAGGGAGCGGGTCTTCAGGCGGATCACTGGCTGGCTGTGGGCGTAGCTCTCGCCAGCCCTGCCGAGCACGGCATGGGCAATCGCCCTCGCCTGCCGAGCGATCGGTTCGATGAAGCGGCAGGCTGCGCCGTCCAGACTGACACAGTCGCCCAGCGCGTAGACATCCGCGGCACTGGTCTGCAGGGTGCAGGGGTCGACCCGGATGCCCTTGTCGAAGGCCAGCCCGGCAATCCGCGCCAGACGGTCATCGGTCACCAGGCCGGTGGCGGCGACGACCTGATCGACGACCAGGCTCTGGCCGCACTGGGTGGTGATGAGCTTGCTGCCATCGTCCTGGGCGCTGATGCCTGCGACCTGGACAGCACCGAGATAGCTGACGCCGAGGCGCTCCTGGCTCTGGCGCAGGCGCTGTGCCGCAATCTCAGGCAACAGGCCCGCCAGCGGCAGGGCAAGGCGGTCCAGCAGGGTCACTTGATGGCCGGCGCGGGCGAAGTCCTCGGCCAGTTCGCAACCGACCATGCCGGCGCCGACGATGGCCACCCGCTGCGGCGCCTTGGCCAGCTGTGCCTGCAGGCCGCTCCAGCCGGCCAGGTCGTTGACTCGCCAGCACAGCGCCGGCGGAAGCGCGGCCGGCAGTGCAGGACGCGCGCCCTGGGCCAGCACCAGCTGGGTGTACGCCAGGGTGCCGCGGGTGGTACGCAGTTGGTGGAGCGCCGGGGCCAGGCCGACCACGAAGGTCTCCGTGTACAAGCGCACCCCCAGGCGGCGGGCGGCGTCAGCCGCCGTCTCGCGGACCAGTGCCTCGGGCGTTTGGCCGCGGCTCAGCGCCACCGACAGTTCCGGCTTGTGGTAGAGGTCGCCCTTACAGGCGCTGATCAGGGTGATCGGCACCTCGGCATCCAGCTCACGCAGGGCTTCGACGGTGGCCCAGCCAGCTAGGCCGGCGCCGACCACCACTACTCCCCTGCCCTGCGGCGCGCCCTGCACCGCACAGGCGGGCGCGGCATCGCGTCTGACGAAAGGCTCGAAGTCCAGCTTGGTCACGCCGCACAGCGGGCATTCCCAGTCTTCGGGGATGTCCTCGAAGCGGGTGCCGGGGGCCAGGCCGCTGTCCGGATCACCCATCTCCTCGTCGTAAATCAGGCCGCAGGCGCGACAGATGAACTGCCGCCAGGCTTGGGTGATGGCGCTCATGCCGGCATCTCCTCTTTCATCAGGCGGGCCATCTCCCAGCGCAGATGCTTGATCGCCGGAGTGACGATGGCGACGAACTGCGCCTCGCGGATGCGCCGCTGCGGCGCGGCGCTCTTCAGGTAGCCGCGCGCCCCCTGGTGCATCAGGGATGACTGCGAGGCGCGCAGGGCCAGCTCGGCGCCCTGGGTGCGGGCGTCGAGCACCTCCAGCATGAAGTCCTTGCTGCCGTCGAAGGGGCTTTGCGCCAGCTTCATGATCCGCCCGCCCAACTCGTCGAACTCGGCCTGCAGCTCGTCCGGGCGGTCGTGCAGGAAGCGGTTGACGTGGCCGAGCACCGGCTCGACCTCGCGGATCGAGTCGAGGCTGCCCTGGACGATGCCGGTGGCCATGCCGGCTTGCAGCAGCACGAAGGCGGCGCGGATGCGGGCGATGAACGGGCGGGCCGGGTCGGCGATCATGCTGTCCTCGCCGACGAAGTAGTCATTGAGCTGGATGCGCCAGGTGCTGGTGCCCTCCATTGCGGAGAACTCCGGGCAGGCCTTGAGCTCGGCGCGCTCGTCGAGATCGAGCAGGAACATGATCTCGTGGGAGCGCGAGCCGTCGTCGCGCTCCACCGCGGCGATCGCGCCGCAGTACTGGCCCTTGGCGATGTGGCTGACCCAGGGCAGCGAACCACTGACCTTGTAGCCGCCCGGCACCTTGCGGGCGCGCAGCAGCATGTTTTCGATGCCGGCCAGCGACTTCATCGGGTTGGACAGCGCGGTGCCGCCGAACGTCCGCCCCATGGCATGGTCGTTCAGCCGTGACAGCAGCGCCGGGTTGCCCGACTGCTCCATGTACAGGCCGCAGACGTCGTGGCACCAGGTCAGGAAACCGGTCGAGCCGCAGGTTCGGCTGACCTCCTGCATAGCCGCCAGCGACAGGCCGAAGCGGCCGCCGTGGCTGTCGAGATGCACACCCAGTGCGCCGCTCTCGCCGAGGGCAGCCATGATATCGAGCGGGTAGTAGCCCTCGTGGTCGATGCGGTTGACCAGTTGGGCCAGCGGACCGCGGGCGATACGGCCCACGTCGGCGAGCACGCGGGCATCGTCGGTCCAGGCGGTGGTTGTGGTGGGAACTGCGATTGCAAGACTGTTCATGGCATCCTCCGGCTAGGCGTGTGCTGGATCAGTCGGCCAGGCCGATGCTGAACGGAATCGGGTTGCGCATGGTGTTGGCCACCGGCGAGTAGAAGTTGGCGTGCTTGACGATTTCGTCCAGCTCCTCGCGGCTCGCATCGCCCTCCACCAGCACCTTCACGCGAATCGCCTGGAAGCCCATCTGCTCAGGCGCCATCTCGGCACCACCGGCACCCCAGGCCGCCGGGTTGCCGATATCGCCCTCGAGGAAAATTTCCAGCTTGCTCAGCTTCACCTGCTTCCAGGTGGCCACCGCGGTGATGCCCACGGCCAGGCAGCCACCGAGGCCGGAGAGGACGATCTCGCCCGGGGCCGGCGCGGTGTCCTCGCCGAACAGGTGCAGCGGCTCGTCGACCACTACCGGCTGGTGATCACCGACATAGCTCAGGCTGCGATACATGCCTTGCGTAACGGAGTGGACCTTGTTGGTGCCACGGGTGGCCGGGTTGTTGCGCCCCTTCTCGGCGAAGGCCATCAGCCCGTTGCGATCGATCGGCTTCAGGTAGGTTTTCACGGTCCTCGGGCAAGTGGCGGTTGCTGCGGTCATGGCATTCTCCAGCGGATCTGGTGAGCAGCGCGGCTGCTCCATCGGGTGTCGAATGCTTGATTGCAGGGGGCGTGCCAAACCGCACAAACCACAGAAAACATCAATAGAATCAATAGATTGAATCCAATACCCCCGACTTTCGAACGCCTCACCAGAGGGAGCGGACAGCGGTTTGCACAGAGCCAATTGGCAACATTGTCGACATTGTCGACAGGTCCCGACGCAGCAAAACTGCAGAGACAGAAACGCTCAGGGCAGCCCGTGGTCTGCCCTGAGGGAGGAAAACGCGGGGAGAGTCGGGCTGCGGCCTACAGGCCGAGCTTCTGCCAGCGGTAGTTGAACTGGCGCGAAGTCAGACCGAGAAGCTGGGCTGCACGCGACTTGTTGCCCCCGCACTGGAGCAGCGCCTGCTGCAACGCATCAGCGGAGTGCGAGCCAGCCGGGGCGTAGGGGCGCATTGGCAAGGACATCATCAATGGCTCTGCCTGCAGCCGGCTGCTGACCGGCTGTACCTGCACCTCCTCGACCGTCTCGCCAGTGTTCAAGAAGGGTTCGAGATCGCCGGCATTCAGCGGCGACTTATCGGCCAGCAAAACCACACGCTCGATGACGTTGGACAGCTCGCGGATGTTGCCTGGCCAGGGGTGATTCTGCAGACGGGCGATGGCATCGGAGGTCAGGCTGATGTTGCGCTGGTTGGCCTGGTTGACCCGGTTGAGAAAGTGCATGGCCAAGGCTGGAATGTCGCTACGCCGCTCGGCTAGCGACGGCAGGTGGATCGGGATGACATTGAGTCGGTAGTAGAGGTCCTGGCGGAACTGGCCCCGCGCGACCTCGATCGCCAGGTCACGGTTGGTCGCTGCCACCAGGCGCACGTCGACCGGGATTTCCCGCTTGCCCCCCAGGCGGGTGATGGTGCCTTCCTGCAGGGTGCGCAGCAGCTTAGCCTGCATTCCCAACGGCAGCTCGCCAATCTCGTCGAGAAAGATGGTGCCGCCGTCAGCTTGTTCGAACCAGCCCGCACGCAACGCCGTGGCACCAGTGAAGGCACCACGCTCGTAACCAAATAGCTCGGACTCGAACAGGGTATCGGGAATGGCGGCGCAATTAACCTTGATGAACGGCTTGTCGCGGCGGGGACTGGCCAGGTGCAGGGCGCGGGCGAACAGCTCCTTGCCGCTGCCAGACTCACCGAGCAGCAGCACGCTGGCAGTGGCACTGGATACCCGCTCCAGCTCGGAAATCGCCCGCAGCAGTTCGGGGGAAGTACCGACGATGCCATAACGGGTTGCATCGGCATGCAGGGCACGGGTCAGCATGTCGTTGCGCTGTTCCAGGGCCAGAGTCTTCTCCTCGATGTAGCTGTGCAGATGCAGCATCTGTCCGGCCAGCGTCGCCAGGATGCGCAGTATGGTCAGGTCGTCGGCCAGCGGCCGGGCTCGCATGCGGATGCGATGGCAGGCCAGCACGCCGACAGTCTTCTGGCCGATCTGGATCGGCAGGGCGATGAAGGACACTGGCCCTGCCGGCAGCTTGCTGCGTTCGACCATGCGGCCGAGGAAGATCGGCTCCTTGTCGATGTCCTGCACGATGGTCACCTGGCCATGCGCCAGCACCCTGCCGGTAACACCCTCGTCCAAGGCATAGCGGCCGAGCACCACCTCCTCCTTGGTCAGGCCATACGCATAGCGAATGGTCCCTCCACGCCCATCCTCATCGAGCAGGACGATCCGCCCACGATTGAGGCCCAGCAGCTCGGAAAGCAGGTGGAGCATTTCCTTGAACACCGGCTCGACGGCGAGGCTCTTGCCCGCCAGGGCCATGACCTGCTGCAGCAGGAGCATTTCCTGTGAGCGCCAGAAGGCAGGTGAGCTATTGAGGTCGTCGATTTTAGAGTTATCTGGCATGCGGACTTGGATCTCTTTCATGAAGGACGCAGTGCATTACCGAGTATCTGGGGAATACGCTAAGGGCAATGCCGGGCTATTTGACGAACAGCAAGAATCACGCCAACGAGCAGAGGCATACCTACAGCGCCATCGGCCAAGCCGTTGGAGTTCATCTGCGCACCGTGCCGCATTGGGTCGCAGCCGGGGAGCCCCAAGGCAAAGAGGTCTCTATCGAGGGTGGCCAACGCGGGGCGCCGTCGTTGTTTTTATGCAACGGGAAAAGGGATGGATTACAGACAAGCGCTAGGATCGAGTCTGCGGAGAATTCGTAAGGCTCGCGGGCTTAGCCAGGAATCGTTCATGTCAATTAGCAGTCGAGCACACATCTCGATGCTGGAACGAGGGCTGAAAGGGGTCACTATCGAGAAGATGATAGAGATCGCTGAGGTTATGGGGGTTCACCCCCTCACAGTGCTGCTCGACTCGTTCAGTAGCTACGAAGGGGTGACGTCAGAGAGGCTTTTAAAACAAATTGCCCAAGAGCATGAAGAGCTCGGAGGGGACTAGTACTCCAAACCTAATGATAGCTCACCCATCTCCGTGCAGCTGGAGGTTACCAGCGGTGTGCGAAAGCCGTACGTTTTTGAATCTTAATTCACGCCTCAGGATCAGAGGTATAAACTGTACTCAATAGCAGGAGCCGCATCACACACTCAGTGCAAATAAAACCACCCAAGACTAACGCGTTTTTAGATCTACATAACTATATTAAATAATTAAGCTTGAAATAATAAAACCTAGCTTTAAAGGCTAGGCTTTATTATAAAGGGTATATCAGCAACTATCAGTGACGACCGACTTTCACCCACCGACAGATATATTAGTCGTCAGCCGGCTCTTCTAGAGCGGATAGGTTGGCAGATGTTTCAGGCTGTGGCTTCGACATCAGCTTGTCGCGAATCATGCCTTCCAGCTTGTCCATGGTAGCCTTGTTTTCCATAAGCCACTTCATGGTATTAGCTTTACCTTGGCCAATTTTATTACCCTCGAAGGAGTACCAGGCGCCAGCCTTTTCAACGAAATTATTTGCAACAGCTAGATCAACGATCTCACCCGCCTTGCTGATGCCATGGCCGTAGAGAATCTGGAATTCTGCTTGCCTGAATGGAGCAGCGACTTTGTTCTTGACAACCTTGACGCGTGTTTCACTACCGACCACTTCGTCGCCTTCCTTCACCGCGCCGGTACGGCGGATATCCAGACGCACCGAGGCGTAGAACTTGAGCGCGTTACCACCGGTGGTGGTTTCCGGGCTGCCGAACATCACGCCGATCTTCATGCGAATCTGATTGATGAAGATACACATGGTGTTGGAATTTTTCAGGTTACCAGTAATCTTCCGCATCGCCTGAGACATCATTCGCGCGGCAAGGCCAACATGGGAATCGCCGATCTCCCCTTCGATCTCTGCCTTTGGAACAAGCGCAGCAACGGAATCGACAACAATTACGTTAACCGCACCCGAACGAGTCAATATGTCTACGATCTCAAGAGCCTGTTCACCGGTATCTGGCTGCGAGCACAGGAGGTCATCAATGTTTACACCGAGTTTAGCTGCGTAGATTGGATCAAGAGCATGTTCGGCATCCACGAATGCACAGGTCAAACCTTGACGCTGAGCTTCGGCAATAACCGAAAGAGTGAGGGTAGTTTTACCAGAGGACTCTGGCCCGTAGATCTCGACAATACGACCACGCGGCAGACCACCCACGCCCAAAGCGATGTCGAGACCAAGGGAACCTGTCGAAACAACATCGATATCCATTGTCCGGTCTGAGCCGAGCCGCATTATGGCGCCCTTGCCAAACTGTTTCTCTATCTGAGAAAGAGCCATTTCCAACGCTTTGTTTTTTGCCTGATCCATTCTCACCGACCACTCAAATTAGGAATTAATCGAATACTACTGATTAGCTTAGGGAGTATCCCTTGGTAGGGAAGGAAGACTTCCTAAGTGAACCAAAACTACGCTGCAATACGTGATACTGCATCCTGCAGGCCGACGTGCATGTCGCCCATCTCGCCTTCGATCTCGGCCTTGGGCACCAGCGCGGCCACGGAGTCGACGATGATCACGTCGACGGCGTTGGAGCGCACCAGCATGTCGGTGATTTCCAGGGCCTGCTCGCCGGTGTCCGGCTGCGAGACCAACAGGTCGTCGACGTTGACACCCAGCTTGCCGGCGTACTCAGGATCCAGGGCGTGCTCGGCGTCGACGAAGGCGCAGGTGGCGCCGTTCTTCTGGGCTTCGGCGATGACCGACAGGGTCAGCGTGGTTTTACCCGAAGACTCCGGGCCGTAGATCTCGACGATACGGCCTTTCGGCAGGCCACCAATGCCCAGGGCGATGTCCAGGCCCAGGGAACCGGTGGAGATGGCGGGGATCGCTTGGCGCTCGTGGTCGCCCATGCGCATGACCGCGCCTTTGCCGAATTGGCGTTCGATCTGACCCAGGGCCGCAGCCAAGGCGCGCTTCTTGTTGTCGTCCATTGAAATCCTCACGTGTTCGACGTGGCCCTGACGGCCGGAATAACTGTATAAGTAGCCAGTATTATTCCACAGGGATTCGTTTCCGCAAACCCCCGTCGGGCGAATTACTCCGCGCCAAGCTGTAACAAGCCGTCTAACGCGGCGATCACCGTCTGTCGCCGCACCGCTTCGCGGTCACCGTCGAAGTGGCGCCGCTCGCTGCTCACGTGGTCGCCGTCGGCCCAGGCCAGCCACACCGTGCCCACCGGCTTGGCCGCTGAACCGCCGTCGGGGCCGGCCACGCCGCTGACCGCGACCGCAAAGCGCGCGCCGCTGGCAGCCCGGGCGCCGCGTACCATGGCCTCGACCACCTCCTGGCTGACCGCGCCCACCTCGGCGAACAACGCTTCGGGTACATCTAGCTGGCGGGTTTTCTGGGCATTCGAGTAGGTGACGTAGCCGGCCTCGAACCAGGCCGAACTGCCGGGGATACGGGTGATGGCCTCGGCGATGCCGCCACCGGTGCAGGACTCGGCGGTGGTCACCTGGGCATTGAAGCGCCGCAGGTGTTCACCCAGGCGGGTGGAGAGAACAGTGATCGGGTCCATGGTGGGCTCCTGGCAAGACTGCGCCCTACCCTACCACTCCCGCCCCTTCTGGCAAGCGCTCAGGGGGCCAGTGCACGGATATACGCCTGACACGCCCGCAAGGCGATCAGTCCACGGTCGCCCTCGTCGGTGATGGCGACAATTCGTCGAGCATGCGCCGGGTCAAGTCGGGCGCGTACGGGGCCATGATCCACGCCGCCGGCGCCGGTGGCGGCAGGCACTGGGGCACAGGTGGTGTCGCGCTCGACCAGGACCGACAGGCGCAGATCGGCAGTAGCAAGGCGGTCACGCAGGCGAGCCTGAGCGTGCTGGGCATCGGTCAACTTCTGGAAATGTTTCGCTTCATTGTCGTGCAGGCGTTGTTCGAGGCCCTGGCGCTGCTCGCGCTCGGCCAGCAGCATGCCGTGCAGCGCCTCGGCCTGGTCCAGGCGCTGCTGCACCAGAGCTTGTTCCTGTGTGGCCAGCTGGCGACCAAGGCGCCAGCCCTGCGCCTGCCAGGCCACGGCAGCAGACAACACCATCAGCCCGATGCACACCGCCAGTTGCAGGCGGCTCAGCACAACACCTCCCGCGCCCGCGCCCACAGTTCGAGGCGTTCGGACAAACCGTTCAGGCCGCCATTGATATGCCGGGTGATGCGGTTGAACTCACCCTGGTCGGCCAGGGCGTTGAGCCCACGCGAGTGCCAGAACCAGGCCGCCGATTCGCAGGCCCAGCGCGGCTGCTCGAGCATCTGCGGTTGCGCCAGTAGGCGCTCGTCACCGAACAACGCACGGCTACAGGCCTGGTAGTTGTTACGCCCGGTCACCTGGATCAGGCCACGGCCACAGTAGCGCTGGCCATCGCCGTCAGCTTCGGGCGTATTGCCCAGGCGCAGGGCCAGGATGCCGGTGTCGTAGCGGGCCAGGTACTTGTCGTTGCCCAGCTCTTTCACATAGCGCAATTGGCCGGACTCATGGCCGACCTGGGCCAGGAACGCGGCAATGCGCTTAGGGTGGTCGATCTCCCAGTTGGCCATGGCCGTGTTCAGCGCCGGCAAGAAAGTGGCGACGCGCGCGCCGGCAAGTGGGTAGATCTGCTTGAGTTGCTGTTCAGTGAGCGGCATCGGCGCATTCTCCATTGCGATCGGATCGAACGGCAGCCAATGCCGCCAGTGGCTCGCTCATGGGCGATGGCTCGAAGCGCGCGGCTTTCACATGATTCAAGGTACGGCAGCGGCCGCACTTGATCTGGAGCTCGGAAACCGGGGTGATGCGGGCCAGCAGCTTGCGGCACTGGCCACAGCGAAGGTCGATGAACATATGACGGTGATCCTGAAGCGCGATTGAGTAGCAAGAAGCGACTATAGGAAGCGCGTTTGCCCGCAGGCACCGGGAAACCGTCTCCACCACGCCTCAGGCATTGAGCGTCCCCACCCGCCTGGGCGCGGAGCCCTTGGCCCTGGCCTTGCCCTGGCGCCCACCATTGCATTGCACGGTGGTGCGCCAGCCACTGCTGGTGAACACCTGCTCGACCGACTCGATCAGGTAAAGGCCATCGAGCCCGGCGAGGAAGCCTTGGACATCGATGGCGCGCTCGGCGAACAGGTCGGTGCGCCCAGGCATGTCGAGGCGCACGCTGGCAGTGTCGCGGTTGAAGCTGGCCAGGCGGGCACGGGCGGCCTGTTCCGCCGCCGCCCGGTTGGGGTACAGGTGACGGTCGGTGTAGACCGGCTGCAGGCCGTCGGGGGCATCGCCATTGACCAGCTCCACCGCCTGCAGGCGCCCGCTGGCGCTGTCCTGGTGGCGGGTCCTGACGGCCTTGTGGGTGCTCTTGTCGGCCAGGCGGAACTGCCACTGGCTGACCTGGTTGCGTGTAATGCCCACCACGTCCAGCGGCTTGCCGCTGGCGCTATGTCCACCCTGGCGCGGCAGCACCAGCAGCTGCCCATTGGCGAGCTTGGCGGTGCAGTCGTGCAGGCGCGCCAGGCGGGTGACAAAGTTGAAGTCCGACTCGCTGTACTGGTCGATCCGCGGCACCTGCACGGCCACCGGGCACACCGCCTGCCAACCGTTGCGGGCACCGATCTCGGCGACGATGCCCTGCAGCGTCGTATTCTCCCAACTGCCGCTGCGGATGGTCTTGCCGCTGCCACGCAGGTCGCTGGCCTTGCCGCGGATCACCAGGGTGTCTGGCGGGCCCGACAGCTCGACCTCATCGACGGTGTAGCGACCCAGGCGGCTCAAAGGCTGGCCGGCGTAGCCCAGGTGCACCTCCAGCAGCGCGCCCCTGGCCGGCAGCGCCACGTTGCCGTCACGGGCATCGATGCGCAGTTCGAATTCGTCCGACTCGAGGCCAGGTTTATCAGTGGTGCGCAGCAGCAGCAGACGGTCGTTGATCAGGTTGGTGATGTCATTGCCGTCGGCGGTGATACGGAATTGGGGTTGCACGATTGAGGCTCCGATGTCAGTCCCACAGTTGCAAGGTTTCGCTCGTCGTCATCGGCAGTTCCGGCAACAGGATCCTCACCCCGGCGCGAAACGGCTGCGCCTCGTCCGCCAGCCCCTGGTTGGCATCCAGCACGGCCTCGACCGTGCCGGAAAGATGGCCGTAATAGTGCTGGCAGAGAGTATCGAGCAGGTCGCCCTCAGACGTTGTGCAGGTCTTGGCCATAGCTCACGAACTCCAGTGAAAATCCTTGTTTGCGCGGAATGCCGCCAGCCAGCAGGACACTCTGCTCTTCCTCGATGCTGGTCAGGCACCAGGTACCGAGCACCTCGCCGTAGCCAGTGGTCAACGACAGTGGCAGCAACTGGCGGCCAATGCTGCGCAGTGTCTGCAACTGGCCAAGGCCACCCTTGAAACCGGGGAAGATCGCCCCTCGAATGCTGATGGTCTCTTCACCCAGGCTCACCGCCTGCTGCGCGGTGTCGCGGCTCAGCCGCTCCTGGCCGGCCCAACGGAAACGAGTCTGCCGGCGCAACTGGTCGAAGGCGGCGGTGTCGAGGTTGAAGTAGTAAGGCGCCGCGCCCGCCTTGAGCGGTTGCAGCACCAGCAGGTGCGGGAACGGCTTTATAGCTTCGGCAGCCGGCGTCGCCTCAGGCGCGAAGCCCAGTGTCGACAGCATGCCGTTGACGGCCGAGGGTAACTCCTTTACCAACCGCTTTATGGCGGTGCCGGCCTTGGCGATATGCCCGGCGAAGGTATCGATGCGATCACGTACCTGGCGTACCACGGCCAGCGTCTGCTCATACCTGGCCGCTACCTTGGCAACCCGAGACTGGGCATTCGTGATCGCGCGCATCGTGCGCTGGAGTTTGGCGGCGATGAACGGGCCAACCACTGGCAGCCCCTCCAGCACGACGACCGCGCCCTGTACATGGCCGATCGCGTCGTTCATCGGATCAAGCATGGCGCCGGCATGCCGACGCCCTGCTTCTCCTGCCTTGACCAGGGCGTGCAGCGTGGCTTGCAGCTGCTCCATATAGGTCATGGATCCTCCTGTCAGAATGGATTGGGATGATCGGCCAGCTGTGCGTTGTAGGCCTGCCTTTGCAGGTCCTGCATGACACGTCGGACCGCCTCTTCGAGTTGCTGGGTGAGCTGGTTGGGTGCGTCCACGCTGCCCTGCACGGTGATAGGCATGTTCGCGGTGAACGTGAGCTGCTGGCTGACGGGCTGCGTGGCCAAGCCTTGGCTATGCACCGGGCGCGGCCCTGCATCGGGCAGCGCCAGCGGCCCAGCAGGTACGCTGGTTTCCTGAGGTTTGAACTCGGCGGCGCGCTCGGAGAAATACTTGCCCACAGGTGCACCAATCAGCACTCCAGGCCCTATCGCCAGCGGCACCTCGACACCACCAGCGGGGCGCGCATCGACTGCCGCCCGAGGCTTGGAATGCGCCACCTGCGATGGCGCCAGTAATTGTCTGGCAATCCGTGTGCCGACCTGCCCATCGAGCACCTCGCCCTTCGGAGCGAGGGTGATCTGCCGCGGATCGCCCAGGGAAATTGCTTGCCGGGGACTCTTGCGAAGTTCGTCAGAGGCGCTAAAGAATGTCTTTCCAGCCCATCCCCCGATCACACCACCGATCTTGTCGCCAACCATGTTGCCGATCAGCATCGCAACTGGCGGACCGACAACGCCACTGAGAAGCATCCCCCCCAGCACCGTACCCACCGCTCCGCCAATCGCACCACCATAACCCGCCCCCTTCTCCTCGGGCGTCTTGGCCGTGGCATAGGTGTATGCCCCCTTTACCCCGGCCTCCAGCCAAGGCAGCTTGCCAGCCGCCTTGAAAGCTCCCGTCAGCCTGGCCCAACGCCCAGGTGGTGGATTGATACCGGAAGGTGACGGTCCGGCATCCGCCCCTAGCGGATAAGGTTCGTCCAGACCAACCCCACGTCCGGGACGGCGTAAACGGCCACGATGCTTGTAGGCTGCAGCCCCCACGCCTATCCCCAGGGCGCTGGCCAAGGTGCCCCACGATGTACTCGACGCCGATGGCGGCGCAGCGTCTGCTGACGGCGTCGACTGCCCGTTGCCTACGCCCGCCACGGAAGCACTGTGCGCTGCGCTGTCGGGCCTGGCCATCAGCTCCTTGCCCACCACACCGCCAACCTTGTCGCCGGCAAAGCCGAGCATCATCGAGGCCGTAGGGGCGCCCAGCTTGAGGCCCGCGCCCAATATGGCCCCTGACACGGCCCCCAGGAAACCACCGGCGGCGGCACCCTCCCCCTCCCCCCTCTGCTCCGGAGTGGAAGCCGTGGTCGCCGTAAACACCAACTTCGTCAACGCATCCAGCCCAGCCATGCCGGTAGCCGACTTCCCGGCCTGTAGCGCCTGCGCCCAACGCCCTGGTCCATCACTCCGCGGCAGCGGGGCCGGCATCGCGTCCGCGCCAAGCGGGTAATCCTCGCTGCCTGGCGCACCATCGGTACTGCCAATGACCAAGGCTGGCAGGTACAGGGTACCCGGACGGACAGATGCGCTGCCCTGGGCGGCGCCAGGTTGTCCATTGCTGTCAGTCGAGCCGACCAGCCCATTTCGAGCCTTGCCAATCGCCGCCTGAGCCTGTGCGACTCCCTTCGCCGCCAGGTAACCACCGCCCGCGATCAGGAGCGACGAGGCGACATCGCGCGCCGCCTGGCCGACCAGGGGCAGTAACTCAGGCCCCGGCTGGGTCGACCGGGCGCCCTGGGAGCGCTCCAGAAGTGCCTTGTGCTGCTGAAGCAGCCCGACCTGCTGTTGCTGTACTTTCAAGGACTCGGCCTGCGTATCCTCGCCCTGTAGCGCCATCGCCCCTTGCGGGGGCGGGGCAGTGCTTCCCCCGCCGCCGACTTCGGCAAGCCGCTGAGTCCTTCCCAGCTCTCTCATGGGTACCGTGCGGCCAGGTAGCCCTTCCAACGACCCCGCATGTTCCGGGACGGTTACACCGACTGCGCCAAGCGCTGTCGTTGATCTGTTCGCCATCCGTGTCTCCCCTTTCAATCCGCCAGCCACCAGACCATGTCGCTGAACGACATGGTCATGATCTCACTGGCAGAAAAGTTCAGCTCCTTGGCCAGCCGCCTGGCGGCGGCCTTCTGCCGCGCAGGGTCAAACCTCGTCGTCCTGCACCAGGCGAAAGTAGCCCGTCTGCAGGCGGCTGTAATCCTTCAGGGCCAGGCCCTCGAGGTCCTTGACGCCAACCTCGGCGAGTGAAGCGAACAAGTTCAGTTCGCGCTGCTCGTCGTCAGCCACGCCACCAGCCTGTGCGTTGCGGATGTCTCGCACGGTCGGCGCGCGTAGAGACAGGCTATCGACCTGCACGCCATTGGTTTCGCTGGGGCGCGACAGGCGCACGGTCACGCGCTCGGCGTTGACGGTCAGCCATTGCGGCAGTTTCTTCGCTTGAGCCATCGAGCGTTCTCCTTAAAGACCCAGGGCGGCGCGCTGGGCGGCCAGCTGGTCGACACCGTCGATCACCCGCTTCATGCCCAGGGCGTCGATTTCGTAGACCAGGCGGCCATCGACTTCGAGCTTGTAGTAGGTAACGGCGACGCTGTGCTTGATTTCAGCCTTGTCGCCGGACTTCCAGTCGCCCATGTCAATCTCTTTCAGCGAACCGCGCAGGGTGACGATGACCGGGTTGATCTTGCCCTTGAGGCCCTTGAAGGCACCGCGGAAGGTGCCGTTGAAGGCGGTGCCGTCGGCCAGGCCGAAGAACTTCAGCGACTCGCGGCGCACGCCGGTGGTGGTGAAGGCGGCTTCTTGCTTCTCCATGCCCTGGTCCATCTCGACCGGCATGTCCATGCCGCCGGGGCGGTGCTCTTCCATCTTCAGGGTGAGCTTGGGCAGGGTCAGGCTGGGCACGTCGCCCTGGAAGCTGACGCCATCGACGAACAGGTTCAGGTTGGCCAGTGTTTCGGGAATCATTGCCATGTAGGTGCGCTCCTTAAGCGGCGGAATCGAGGACTTCGGTCAGCCACTGGTTGGTGACTTCGACGCGGAAATTGGGGTTTTCGGCAGGCGGCACATCGGTGAAGCGGATGTTCCAGTACACCTTGCCCTGCTCCAGCTGGCTGGCGGTGTTCAGCTCCGGATCGGCGAAGACCTCGAAGTTGATGATCGCGCCCTGGTTCTTCAGATCGCGCATGAAGGCCTGCAGGCCCTCGGTGACGTCCTTGACGTAGGTGGCGGTGATGGAACGGTCGACCGCCCACTTGTGGCCGTAGAGGATCGCGTCCATGACGATGTCCATGGTGCGCACGCGGGTGACGAAGGCCCATTTCGGGTCGCTCGACAGGGTGCGGTTGCCCCACAGGCGGAAGCCGTCGTCGCGGATGATGGTGGCGATGTTGGCGTTGTTCAGCAGGTTGGCGCGGCAGGTGTCGTCGCCATCGAGGAACTCCACGGCGCGGGTGGTGCCGGTGATGCCGACTAACTCCTTGTTCGACGGCGAGGCCCAGAAGCCGTACTCACGGTCGGTGTAGGCGAACAGGCCGGCGACCCAGGCCGACGCCGGTGCATCGACGGTGGCCTGGGCCTCGTTGTCCCAATAGCGCACGCCGGGGTCGACCATGAAGGCCCGCTTGGCGCCAAACTGCTTGGCGTAGGCAAGCACTTGCTCTTCGGTGGTGTTGGGACCATCCAGGATGGCGATCCCACGCAGTTTGTCGGCCAGGGTCACCAGGGCTGTGGCGATGGTGTCGACCGAGCTGTAGCCCGGTACTATCAGCAAGCGCGGCTGAGCGTTGAATCGGCTCTTGCCATCGAGCAACGCTTGCAGGCCGGTACGCTTGCCGTTGATACCGACGGTACCGATGATCGCCGAGATCTGTTCGGCGGTGTCATCCAGCTTGGCCACGCCACAGGCGACGATAACCGCCTTGGCGCGAGCGAAGACGGCGCGGCAGGCCTTGGTGATGGCGGCATTGCCACCGAACGCAGCCACTGCTTCGCGCTCGCTGGTGATGAGCATCAGATCATTGGCCTTTGCGGTGACGCCCGGGCCTTCGGTGAAGGTATCGATCAGGCCGATGATCGAGGACGAAGGCAACGCGATGTTGCGGGCACCCGTGTCGACATTGGTCACGGTGACGCCGTGGAAGAATCCACTCATGTAGGTTTGCTCCAGGTTCAGGTGTGAAAAGGCCCTGCGCGTGCAGGGCCTGGAAGGGGTGGATCGGTGTAGGAAAACACCCGGCGCTGCGGGCGCTCAGATTTAGGCGACTTCTTCGAAGCCTTGGCTGATCAGCCAGTCGGCAGCCGCCGTCTCGTCAGGGCAGGACGGCCAACTTTCGGCAGTTGGCGCTGTGTCCGAGAGGTCCAACCGGTTCAGTTCGATCCGGTAGCGTTTCCAGGCTGTCAACGCCGTTGCTTCGGCATCTGTTGCCATTTCCAGCGCAACGGCGTCCTGCAAGGTGGAAATGCGCAGCGTGGCATATCGGACCAACAGTGCCTGCTTGTGGGCGCCCGATTGGCGTAGCGCCTTGCCTCTGGCCACGTGGTCGATAACCCAGGCACTGCCGTTCCAGATGTCGAAGTCCGAGGTCGGTGCTTGCAGCGTGAAGTCTTCAGGCAGCTCGCCCAGCCTGGACCAGGCCTGCGCCTCACCGTCGGCGGTGCGATACACCGTTACGCCTCGATGATCGACCACTTGGTCCCAGTGCTTGCCGTCTTGCGTGACGATGGCGGCGAAACCGGCCTTCAACTCAGGCGGTTGTATGGAATAGCTATGGGCCGGTATCAGCCAGATTCCGGGTTCGAGCGGGCTGGGATCGGCCGCGCAGGCTCCGAGAAACTCACCACTGGCAGGGTCGACGTTGCACACCAGGGGGGCAACGACACCGGCCTGTTGCCACCAAGCGGCGGCGACAGCTTGGTAGAACTGCACCGCAGCCACTGCGCCTTGATTGATTTGATCGGTCATGGGCACTCTCAATATTTGATACAGGCCAGATAGGCCCGGTTGAACGGCCTGGATTCGTTGCCGCCGCTGACGCTGGTGACGAAGCTGTGGGCATGGGCCGGCGCCGTGTCGGTGTTGACTGCGTTCACGCCATCGCCCATCTCATCACCGAGCACGGCGTTACCGCCACTGGTGACCATTGCCGCAGCGATACGTTCTCTCACCAGCAGGGACACGTGCGCGTGGGCGCCTGCGGCCGAAGTGGCCCCGGAGTGGGCGTGCTCGAGGTTCTGGCTGGCCTGGTCGGTGAACAACGCCCGACCAGGGTCAACATTGCGGCCGTCCGACCAACCACGGTCGAAATAGCCACGGTCGTCAGGCAGGTTGAACGTCGTCGAGCCATCACCGGCGCCAAACTGGGTACCGATGACCGCGAACAAGCGCGCATAGGTCACGCGCGAAACCGCAGCACCGTTACGCTTCAGCCAACCCGCTGGTGGCACGCTCATCGCGAAGTGGGCGACATGGCCGGCAGTCAGGCCAGCAATGGCATTGACCTGCTCGATGGTGGCCTTCTTCGACAGCTCGTTGACCATCGTGGCAGCAAAGTTCGGATCGTTGCCGATCGCGGCCGCCAGTTCGTTGAGCTGGTCCAGCGCGGCCGGTGCCGAACCAACCAGGGCCGCAACCGCCTGCGCTACGGCATTCGAGGTTTCCGCCCGGGTGAAGACTTCGTTCTTGGTATAGGCGTCGGTGATGCCGTAATCCGCCACGGTGGTCGGATTGCCCGCCGAAACCACACGACCATACTTATCGACCTGCACGCTCCGATACGTACCCTCAGCTACACCAGTGCGGCCAAACGCCATCTCGAACGCCAGGGCCGTCACACCCAATGTGATCGTTGCATCGGTGACCAGCTGCCAACCGCTGTCGCCATTGACCGTGCCCTTCTCCACCAGCACCAGCAAGCCAGGTGTGACCTTGGCATCGGTATTGGCATCGCTGCTGCGAACCCAGGCACTTGCACCGACCTGGTACAAGCCGTTGTCCTTGGCTGCTGCCTGATTTTTCACCAGTACCCGGGCCCCAGCCAGCAGCGCGACCCCATCAATGGTCTGCAACCCATTCAAAGTGATGGGACCGGTGGTGGCAGCCTGCACCGAATACTTGAAGTCCTGCCTGGCCAGCTCCTCAGTGACCCATTCACGGGTAGCGAGGACAACCGCAGGATCGATCTTCAGCTGTACCAGGCTGGCGGTGCTGACGATCAGGTTCAGGCGTACCACCTGGGTACGGCCCGAGCCCTGGCTAAGCAGCGGTTTGTAGGTGGGTGCGCAGTTGGCCACGGCGACCATGTCGCCGTCAGCGTCGTACAACGCGACTTCGCGGATCCAACGCCCTCCTACTTCTGCGGGGATGACCTGCTCGGCGACGATCACCGAACTGTCCTTGTCGTCCACCTTGAGCTGATTCAGCGGTGCGCGACGCCATTCGTTGATCAGGCTGGTCTGGGTGGCATTAGGCGTGGGGTCGAGGCCATTGGCGTCGCCCACCCCCATCTGGGTGATTTTCCACGGAATGCCCAAGGCATCCGCGTTGGCCTGCTTTGCCGCGCCCACTTTGGTGAGGATGGCGTAGAACTGTGAATTCTGGTCAACCATGTGCAATGTCCAAGGTATCGATTGTGTGTTCCCGGCCACCGCGTCCGATCGCACCGCTGACGATGAGGTCAGGGGGCGCCGGTGGGTAGACGTCGAGTTCATCGCCGTCCTGCAACGCGCAGCCCAGGTAGAAGGCGCCACGGCTTTCGAGGCTGATCACCAGGCCGGTCAGGTGGCGGCTGACCGGTCGGGCATCGTCGATCTGCGACGACAGTTCGTTGTATGTTTCTTCGCTGATGCCGGCGTCAGTTACCCCGAGTTTCAAGGCAAATGTTCCTGGCACCCCGGCAGGCTGCGTCTGCCACCACTCCTCGACTTCGATCAGGTAGCCGAACGGCTCGACCACCCGCCTGAGAGCGCCGAGGGTGCCCTTGTGGGCGTGGACGAAGAACGCCGAGCGGATCACCGAGCGTTTGATCGACTCGCTCCAGCGGTCGTCCCAGCGATCCACCGACCAGGCCCAGGCCAGCTGGTACAACAGGTGCGCCGGGCAGGTATCCGGGTTGTAGAGGGTACGCAGGCTGACCTTGAGGTCTTCGTCTGCAGCCGCCTGCAGAGCGTATTCCAGTGGCGTATGGTTGAGCGGCAAGAGCGTATCCATGTCAGCCACCGCGCTTGAGGTCGATGCCGGTGCACCAGGCTGCTTGTGCCTTGGTGGGGCGAATATCGGTCCAGTTCACCAGTTCGACCCGGCTCACGCCCTCGATGTGCAACTGTGCGTCGACACCGGAGCGGGCTACCTCGACGCCCAATCGTCGCCGTGGGTTGACCCACAGCTCCAGGCGCCGTCGGCATTCGTCGAGTATCGTTTCGTACTCCGGGCCACTGTCAGCCATGTGCAGCACCGCCTCGACGCGATAGGGCAAGATCTCTGCACTGCGCACGTTGACCCGATCAGCAACCGGGCGGATATCGTCGTCGTTGAGGTAGTTGGCGACTTGCGCCAGCAGTGGCGGGCCGGCCATACCATTACCGTCCAGACTCAGTACCGTGACGTCTACCACCGCAGGCGACGGGCTTTCGGCGGTGGCGTCGGCGACCCGTCCCGAGGCGTTGCGGGCATGGAGGATGTAACTGTTGCGCGGGCCGGCCGTGGTCAGCCCCTCGTATACCAGTTGCACCCTTTCGCGTAGCGCGTCGTCGGACTCGAGGAGGAGCTCGGTCGGCGGGATCGTGTTCGGGTTCGCGGCCCGGATAACCAGGCGTTGCAGGCTGACATTGGCTGCCAGCTGGTCGAGGTCGCCTTCCTTGGCGTAGGCCAACAGCAAAGCCTTGGCCGCGTCGTTGACCCGCGCCCGATTGAGCAACTTGCGGTAAGCGCCAACCTCCAGCAGCTTGATCACTGGATCGCTTTCTAGTTTGGCGGTCCAGCGATTGCCCATATGGGCGCGAAAGCTGGCAAGGTCCTCCAGATACAGAGCCTCGAAGTCGAGATCTTCGAGCAGTTGAGGAACGGGCAATTTCGACAGGTCGACCTGGCTCATACAGTCACCTCCACCAGGGCGTCATCGCCTAGATAACGGCCGCTCAGGGCCAGGCTGACCTGGCCGTCGAGCACGGCTACGACCTTGACCCGCTCCAGCTTCAGGCGCGGCTCCCAACGCCCCAGGGCGCGGGCCACTTCGGCCTGCACTGCGCTCTTCCAGCCTTCGTTGACCGGCAGGTCGACGTAGCGGCGCAGCTGGCTGCCGTACTCCGGGCGCATGCGCCGGCTGCCCAGCGGCGTGGTGAGGATGTCTTCGATGGATTGACGCAGGTGGGCCACGCCCGACAGGGGCAATCCCGTGCGGCGGTCCATGCCGATCATGACGCACCGTCGGTCACGGGCATGGCCCGTGGAAAGGTAGGCATAGTGTTCTCCTTGATGAGAAGGCCAGTTGCGGCCTTGGGCTGTCCAGAAACCACACGGCCTTCACGCAACAGCTACCGGACCGCAGGATCTGGTGCGCGGGCGGCGCATTGACTGCATGCCCGCCGCGGGAGTCAGTTGGTAACCAGCAAATCCAGACTGGTAGCGTCACACGCATTGCTGACCTTCCTGTCAATCACCAGATAGAGCATCGAGGTGGTGGACACCTCGACGTCGCTTGCCTTGATGACAGCGCTGCCGCCGTTGGCCAGATTGCCCGACTGCAACACGCTGTCCCCGAGATTGAGTGACCATGTGATGCCATCGCCACAAGCGTTGTGCAGGTCGTTCACACGGCCAAGCACGTTGATCTTGCCGGCGATCGGGCTGGCCCAGCGCACGATGCTCTGGCTTTCGGCTCCCGGATGGGTCGCCACCTCACCTTGCTTGAAGACGAAACTGCCACCAGAGCCGGTGAACGTGAAACTCTTCTTGATAACACTCACGTAGGCACCCGTTGCATCGTCCCGCCAGCAGGTGACGTTGGCGCCGCTGCAGGAGTCTGCAACGAAGGTCGGCATCGGGGTGTAGTTGGCCGCGGCATTGACGGCGGTCTTGTTCTGCATGAACGACCAGGGCGAATCGGGTGCTGCATTCTGCGTCGCGATGTACATGTCCCGGGCCAGGTTCCACGACTGGGCAGTTACCGCCCAGGCAGCGGGAGCCATGACGCTACACAGCAGGGTGAGCGCGACTAGAGTGGGTTTGAATTTTTTCATGGTCTGATCAGATCCTTGTTCAGTGCTTGTGATTGGCGGTGTTGCCGGCCGTATCGATGATCCGGCCACCGCCGTTGATGTCACCGCTGACCGTCAGCGGGCCATTGATGGCGACCGTGCCGGTCAGGGTGATCGACGCAGCGTCGAGGGTGATGGCTTTGTCGCTGACCACCACGGTGCTGGCGCCGACCTTGACCGTGGCCTGGCCGCTGGGCAGCTGGATGTCATAGCGCTTGGCCTGCCAGTCGTAGATCAGCGAGCCGCCGTCGTCGAAGCGCCAGACCTCGACATGGTCGCGGTTGTCCGGCGCCGTGCCGGCATTGCCGTATAACCCCGGGACGAAGGTGCCCAGTGCCGGTTCGCCGCTGGCGCTGATCAGCACCCCCTGCTCGTCCAGGCTCGGTACTCGCCAGTGGCGGGCCTTGCCGGCAGCCTGGGCATGCCAGCGCACCCAGGCGCTGGTCCAGCCGCCGCCGTCGGACACCCGCACCCGGGCTGCGGCCAAGTCGACCGCGACCACCCGACAGGGGATCACCAGGCTGGCCAGCATGCGGTCGTGCATGGCACTGGCGTAGCTCATGCCAGATCCTCCGGTGACAGGTATTTGTCCTGGTTGCCGGGCCCGGTGTCCGGGGCAAATCCCAGCATCAGACTGCTCGCCGGCTGGTCGGGCCAAGGCCACTGGACAGTGCCCAACAGGATGGGTTGTTCCCATTGCACCCGCCAGGTGGAGCCCTCGGCTTCGGCGAAGATGTCCCGTGCGCCCTCTACGTAATCGAGCCCCCAGGATTGCTGGCGCAGCACATCGATCATCTGCGCCGCCAGCACACCGGCCTGCGTCCGTGCCTGCGCGGGGGTGCCCTGGGCGGTGACGCGGGCCTCGAAGGTCGCCATCAGCAATGAGCGACCGTCACGCAACGCCTCGTCGCCACGCATGCGCAACACGCCATGCACCAAGGCCGGCAGGGGCGGCTCGGTAATGTCGTCGCCCTCCGTGGCGACCGTGGCGAAGGCCGGCAACGCCGCCCGCAGGATGGTGGTGACGGCCGCGTACAACTGGGCCAGTTCGCTCATGCGCGTGCTCCTTGAACGATCGGTTCGGCGAAGGCCGGGCCCGCAAAGGCCCGGCACGCGACTCAGAAGTGCCAGGTCCAGATGTCGATCGGCTTCTGGTCAGGGTTGATCTTGCGGATATGGCGATAGGTCGGCTGGAAGCCGAAGCGCGCCCACACCGGTTTCTCGTCGAGAATGGCGATGCTGCCGTTGGCCTGCAGGCGCAGCACCGCGCTGGCATGGCCGCCGGTGTGCGAATGCCACAGCACCGCGTTGCCGGCACCGTAAACCACCAGGTTGCCGTCACCCTGGAACACCGCGCGCACCGCGCCCTTGCCTTGGGTACCGGCGTTCCAGGTGGCCGCGCCGTTCGGGCCATAGGCCACGAGATTACCGTCACCCTGGAACACCAACTTGCTGGCGCCCGCGCCGTACACCACGCCCTGTACCAGCTCGGAGCCAGGTGCCAGCAGCAGCGAGTCGATCGCGCCAGGCACCAGCGGGATGGCCGGCGTGCCGTTCCACAGCGCCAGCGAGTCGACCAGCACGATATTGCCGTCGTCTTGCAGCACCAGGTGGGTACGGTTCCACTGGTCTTTGCTGGTGAAGGTGCTGTTGTCAGTCAGCCACACCCGACGTCGCGAGTAGTCGTCGAGGAACGCGCCGTACTGCACGTAGAAGGCCAGCGGGGCTTTCTTGTTGCGCAGGGGAATGGTCGAGCTGAAGGGTTGCTGTTCATTGGCGACCCAGACGGTGGCGCCACCATCTTGGATCACCAAATTGCCATCGCCCTGCAGCAGCAGCTTGAAGCGCTGGTTGGGCGATAGCAGGTACTGGCCTGCCGACAGGGTCTGGTAAGCGGGCAGCACCGAAGTACCGACGCCGTTGAAAGGAATGCGGGTACGACCTGCCATGGTGTTTCTCCTACTGAATCGATTGAAGGGGAGCCGGGCTCTGCGGCCCGTCCTGATCGCTCGTCGGCACGTTGTCGAGGCCCGTGGCCTTCATGTGGTTCAAGGTCGCGCACCGCGAACACTTGATCTGGACCAGCGCCGGTCCGCCGATGCGTGCCAGCAAGCGGTTGCATTTACCGCAGCGAAACTCGTTGAACATCGCCACTCTTCCTTGTTAACGCGTTCATTCTTCATCCTGGCGCACGGTTGCAGGCTGCTCGTCCAACCCCAGCCGCCGAGCGGCCCAGCGCTCGTAAAGGCCGATGGCCACGTCGGCGCCGGCCATGGCGGTAAGGCAGCCGAAGGCGCTGGCACTCCAGATCGACATGCCACTGGCGTAGAGCAGCATGACCGTCGACACCCCGCAGACCATGCAGGCCCCGGAGCGCAGCGCCAGCCGCCTGAGCAGCCCCCAGCCGCGGGCGCCAGCCTTGTCGGCGCGCCACATCTCGCCGGAAAGACCGCCCAGCAATGCCAGGACGATCACCAGCCAGAGCGGCATTTCCAGCAACGTCTGTTGCTCGTTCGTCACTGTCCTGTCTCCTGTGTGATGCCCGCCAGCGGCATGCTGGCGGGGCGTTGTTTATCGTTTGACTCGGCATTCCAGAAAGCCCGCGTCGCAGGCTTTCCAGTAATGCGCTGTCTAACCGCCGGCCACGACTGGTGACGCCGTGCGGTTGCGCTTCAAATTGGTGACTCCGACCGCGGCCGCCTGCCCGCCGGATAACTGATCGTGGTGCTTTACGCTGCACACCCGGGCCAGTTGCCAACCCTCTGAACAGTCGAGGCCTGTTCATCGCTGCCTGTGTAACAACCGGTTGCTGACCGGCTTGAGACACAGATTATGCATGTATGCATATGCAGTCAATGCATTTTCAGAAATATTTATGCATTGGACTTTGCCGAAATGCATGAAGGCCTTACCGGATGCGGTGTGTAGGGCTTTTCTGAGGGCGAAAAAAAACCCGCCGAGGCGGGTTTTTATCGATGGTCGGTATCAACGAGCGTACATGCCCCACCAGAAGACATGCCCGAGGAGGCTGATCTGTTCTTCCTGCATTTGCTGGAAGCTGTAGTCCTCGTCAGGGTGTTCGTCGCGGTTGAAGCTGCGCAGGCGAATGCCGGTAGGCAGGCGGTACACCTGCTTCACCCGCAACTGGCCGTTGTGGTTGATGGCATAAAGGTCACCGTCGATGATGTCACCGATGGTACATTTTCCGGTGTTGACCCCGACCGTGGCGCCGTCGCGCAGCACCGGCAACATGCTGTTGCCACGCACCGTCACGCACTTGGCATGGTCAAACTGCACGCCATTGTGGCGCAGGCTGCGTTTGCCGAAACGCAAGCGAGCATTCTCGCTTTCCTCGATGACGAATCTTCCTGATCCTGCTGCCAACTCGACCTCACGAAGAAAAGGCACGGACACCTCGTCGTCCTCGACGGGTGTTTCATCGTCCCACAAGCTAATGTCGCTCAGGGCCGCATGGCCTTGAGTGAGAGGGGCCGCGTCACGGGATTCGCCCAGTTCGACACGGCCGCGCAACTGGTCGGTGCTCACGCCGAAGTACTCGGCGATCTTCGAGACATGCTTGTCCGAAGGATCGACGATCTTCTCGCTGAGAATCCGCGACAGGGTGGATTGAGGCACGCCCGTGCGCCGATGCAGCTCTGTGGGGGACAGGCCGTGGCGGGCGAGCAGTTCTCTGAGTACGGAGGCTACGTTGCGTTTTTGCATAATGCGCATAATGCATCCGTGGCAGCGCAAATGCAATGGCCAGGCAAGCGCAAAACAAAGGTTGCCCCTCTCCCCGGGCCATCGCTATCGTCGCGCTTTCTCACCATGGATCGGAAAACGGCATGGACCTTTCGCCGCGACGCCGCTGGCCCACCTGCCTGCTTGTCGGGTTGATCATTGCGTTGATGGCGGCCCTGAATATCCAGGACTGGCCGTCCCTTGAACGGCCACGACGGGTCTTTAGCCGAGGTTTCGTGATGTTCTGCGTGCTGGTGGTGATCATGGAACTGATTCTCCTCAACCAGTTCTTCGGCCAACCGGGCTGAGGTCAACGCCTGACAGCCCGCGCAGATTTGCCCCCCCCATCCAACCTGCGCCCACCGAAAAAAGCCTGTACCATTGACGGTTTCGAAATTTGCCACCAGACCACCCGCTGTAAGGCCCTGAATGTCTGATCTCTCCGCACACACCCCGATTGTGCTGGAGTATTGAAGAAGATCAGCGCCACAACCCGTAATTAAAGGGGTAGGAGCGTTTTGCTGAGGGCCGCGGCCAATGCCTATCAGGGCATACAAGGGCATAGAGTGGCGCTTGGTTTGCCCCATTTTTGCCCCACCACCACTCGCGAGCAGAACCGTCGAGGGACCTCGTGAGGCATCGGAATTGATTAATTTTTTTTATCGACACCCTGTTGACATTTAGAAAATCCGTGATAGATTTCGACCCAACAGCGCCAAGTCCTCTCCCGTCCATCGAGTCGGTGACGTCTTGGCCTTTTTTTTGTCTAAAAATAATTTTCGCTATGGATCAGCAAAAGAAAAGTGTTAAGCCTTTTTTGGAGTACGATGAGCTTATTAATAAGCTGGCCAAGAGAGGAATGATTTTAGATAGTCCCCTAAGGGCGCAGAGGAAGCTTACTCAGGTCGGGTATTACAGGCTTTCGGGTTACTGGTCGCCAGCATTAAAATATAAGAAAAATGATGAAGGCGTTTACGAAAAGCTTAACGAATTCAGACCTAATACAAGCTTTGAGTCGGTATTCGAACTATACCTCTTTGATAAAAAGCTACGATTAGAGCTTACCTGTGCAATTGAACGCATAGAAGTTTTTCTTCGCACTATTATTGCCCATGAACTTGGCAGGCTAGATCCACTCGCGCACAAAATCAAAAGGCATTTCTCTAAAGACTCTTTTGCAATTAGAGATGGCGAGAAGCATTCGGACTTTGACCAATGGCACATCAAGCACGATGCCTTACTGGAAAATAGCCGTGAAGATAGTATTCGCTCACATTTGAGTTCCGGAAAGCCGATTCCAATTTGGGTTGCTTGCGAAGCGTGGAGCTTTGGTACTATTTCTAAACTTTATAGTATGCTCAACGGTTCTACCCAAATGCTTATTTGCGAAAAAATTGGCATCGACAATAGAAAGGTACTTGATAACTGGCTCATAAACATTAACGGCATTCGAAATCGATGCGCTCACCACAGCAGGGTGTTTAACCGCCCAAATGTTCGCGCACTTATTCTTCCCCGAACGGGATATTTCAACCTCCTTAATTTGGACCAAACCGCACTAAAAAAAATCTATGGCATCATATGCGTCATTTGGTTTCTAGTTAGCAAGATCGGTAAAACATCTAACTGGATTTGTAGAATTGCAGACCTGATAGATAGCAAGCCAAATGTGAGCGGACTAACTTTTGCGTCAATGGGATTCAGCACTGATGGCTTTCCCAGGAAGCTTTTCCCACAAATTACTCCCCCGCCCAGCCCTATTCCTAGAACCCTGAACCAAGAACTAAAAGATTTCATTCTAACCCTAGATTCCTTTTCACAAAACGAGCTATCACACCTTAAGGAAGACATAGCTGATGAGGACATTGAAAAGGTATTTGATTTAGCTATGCGATTAGAAATGGCAAAAGCCACTTAATTTAAACCACACGAAAACAAACAGACATTTAGGTTTTTTCGGTGCAAGCAGCATAAAGCAGATTATTTATCGACCGGACGAAACGTTAATCTTTGCTTGGATAAACTCTTGAGAAGCTCGTACCTCTTGGTAAAGCTTCTATAGGCATAGAGAGGCATGGAATAGCGCTCGGCTTGCCCAATCCACTACACCGTTTAATCCCCCCAGACGTAAAAATTTCACACCCTTAGTGTGCCCCTAAGATACTCAATTTATACAAGCCTAATCTCCGCTCTCCTGGGCATTCAGCGCCCACCACCTGGCCGACTCGACGAACTCCAGCATCTCAACCAGCACCGCCGGCTCGATCTCTTGCCGACGCCGCGCGGCATACGCCATCTCATTCATCACGGCGGCGCGCCCGTCTGGATCACTGACCCACGCGCATCGATCGGCGAGCTCGTCCAACCAGAGCCTAGGGATACCCTCCCCGCTACGCGACACGGCACCACCAGGACTGCGCATAAAGCACACCGTCTACATCCTCAACGCCCGTGATGTTCAGCCCAAGGCTGCCCATGCCATTCACCTTTGCATCCAACAGACGAGGGATGATGTCTTCGCCCGGGGCCGGGTTGAACACCCAGGCCTCAATGCAACAGCGCCCAAGCGCTGCACTATGGCACTCGTGTAAGTGAACGTCAGCCCTGAGCGGGGAGATCTTGGACAGCTTGTCTGTCGGGATGGCGACACCGCGCTCACGGCGGCGAACGAGAAGGAAGTACATGAGGCACCAATACTGTATATAGATACAGTATTTGACCATCCAAACGGATGCCCAGGCCAGTACCGCCCGGCGGGCTATCCTTTCTACTCGAGCAGGGGGGATAGGAAATGTGTGGAAGGTTGAGCTAGTACCGCGGGATACATGACTTCGTGGATACCCTGAGCATGCCCGATGCCTGGCGGAACAACGTCAGCGACCAGCCCCTTGGCCGGTACAACGTCGCGCCGACGACAAACGTGGCGGTGCTACGAGTGGATGACGCAGGCCCGCGGGCGGACCTGGTGAGGTGGGGATGGCGGCCACACTGGGCGACTGACCGGGCTGCACCGATCAACGCCAGGGTCGAGAAGGTGGCGCACGGACCATTTTTCCGGGTGATCTGGCCGCACCGAGCCATCACACCGATTGACGGCTGGTACGAGTGGGTAGATGAAGGCGGGCCGAAGAAGCAGCCCTACTACATCCGCCGGCGAGATGGGCGCCCCGCCCTATGCGCCTCCATAGGTCAGTTCTCAGGCAACGAGCACGACGGGTTCGTCATCATCACCGCCGACGCGCAGGGTGGGATGGTCGACGTGCATGACCGCCGGCCAGTCGTGCTGTCGCCCGATCTTGCTGTTGAATGGATCGCAGCCGGCATGCCAAGCGAGCATGCCGAACAGATAGCGCTCAACCTTGGCGAACCGGCTGAAGCCTTTGAGTGGTATCGGGTCAGCGCTGCCGTGGGCAACGTGCGCAACCAGGGGCCGAGCTTGATCGAGCCGGCCTAGTTGCCAGCCTGAGCAACACCTCCCCGACCAAGCATTGCCCGGGGAGGCCCTGGAGCTTAGCGTTTACTTGCCCACCGACTCCGCCATCAACCGGGCCGACTCGGCAAAGCCAACCCACTTGCCGGCGGAATCCAGGCCGCGGCTCACCAGTTGCTGTTTGGCCAGCTCGTTCAGGTCAATCTCACCGCGCAGAGCCGCCAGCAGGATGTGGGAGGGGAAGGTTTGAAGGTACATCTCGGCGGTCTCCATGAAGCGGCTTCCTTTGTGATCGTGGACACAGTAACGCTCCACGTAAATCGAATAGCAAGCAGATCAGATCCTGAGCGACAACCATCTAAAACAGGCCTCCCAGCGCTTCGGGGACCCAGTTCATGATCACCAGCTCGCCAGTAACGTCAGCCTTGCCCTGGCGTTGGTTGGTGTTGCTGTAGCGGATGTCCAGGCACTCGAAGTGGAAGCCGTCAAAGGCACGCCGGATGTCCGCGTGATCGTTGATGCTGACCATTACCCTGCCCTTGCAGCGCCGCATGAAATCGGCCATCCGTTCGTACTCCTCGAACGGGAAGTCGACGCCGTAGCCGGCGGTCTGCCAGTAAGGCGGGTCCATGTAGAAAAACGTATGCGCTCGATCGTAGCGCTCGGCGCAATCGTGCCAGGAGAGGTTCTCGACGTAGGTACCGGCCAGGCGCTGCCATGCGGCCGAGAGGTTCTCCTCGATGCGCAGCAGGTTGATGGCCGGCCCCGTGGTGGCGGTACCGAACGTCTGCCCGGTGACCTTGCCGCCGAAGGCATGCTGCTGCAGGTAGAAGAAACGGGCGGCGCGCTGGATGTCGGTCAGCGTCTCGGGGCGGGTCATCTTCTGCCACTCGAAGATCTGGCGGGAACTGAGCGCCCACTTGAACTGGCGAACGAACTCCTCGAGGTGGTTCTGCACCACCCGGTAGAGTGTCACCAGGTCGCCGTTGAGGTCGTTGAGCACCTCGACCGGGGCAGCCTGGGGACGCATGAAGTACAACGCGGCACCGCCAGCGAAGACTTCGACATAGCATTCATGAGGGGGAAAGAGGGGGATCAAGCGGTCGGCCAGGCGGCGTTTGCCGCCCATCCAGGGGATGATGGGAGAGGTCATAGGTTTGCAAGTCTTTACTGTATGGATAAACAGGTGTTAGGCTCGCCGCGCTTTGTGCACAAGGCAGGGGCCACGGCTGGACTTGCAGGAAGGGTCTGCGGGTTCGGCGGGGCGGGCTGGATGTTGACGCATCCACCCGGCTCGCCTCTTTACTACTTCGTGGTTTCGCGCACGTAGGCCTGACAGGCCTTGAGCGCGATCAATCCTCGATCGCCTTCGTCGGTGATGGCGACAATTCGTCGAGCATGCGCTGGGTCAAGTTGGGCGCGTAGGGCTCCATCCACCACGCCTCCGGTGCCGGCGGGCGCTCGCACCCCACCGCCACAACCCTGGGCGGCAACGGATCCGGCGTCGACCAGGACTGACAACCGCAAGTCAGCAGTAGCAAGCCGGTCGCGCAGGCGAGCCTGAGCTTGTTGGGCATCGTTCATCTCCTTCCAGTGGGTTTTGTCCTGCAGCTGCAGACGGTCTTCCAACGCACGCCTGGCTGTCTGCTGCTGTTCGAGCTGACCGAGCACCGCCACCGCAGCACCCTCCCGCTCCCGGCTGTGCTCCAGATCCTTTGTCGCAAGCCGCTGCTCGTAGCCTGCCGCCTGCGTGCCCAGCTCGTTGGCCTGCCACAACCAGGCAAGCCGTGCACCGACAACGGCCCCGAACACCAGGGCCAGCAGGGCGAGCCGTGATTCGAGGCCCATCAGATCAGCACCTGCTCGGCACGCCTGTAGATCGCCAAGCGATCCTCCAGGCCATTCAGGCCGCCGTTAATGCGCCGCGTGATGGCTTCGAACGCCGACGGCCCCTTGTCGGCCAGCGAGTTAAGGCCCGCCTGGTGCCAGAACCACCCAGCCGAGTCAGCAGCATGCTCGGGGCGCTCGAGGAGTTCCGGGTGGGCCAGCAGGTTCAGGCCCAGGGCCTCGCCGCAGCGCTTGTAGTTGTCGTGGCCAGTGATCTGAATCAGGCCACGGCCACGGTACTTCTGGCCGTCTCCGTCGGCCTCGGGCGTGTTGCCCAGGCGGGCGGCGAGCTTGCCGGTGTCGTACTTCGACAGGTACTTATCGCCGCCCAGCTCGCGAACGTAACGCAGCTGGCCCGACTCATGTCCGACCTGGGCGAGCCAGGCACGCTTGCGAAATGGGGTGACGATCCCCCACTTCACCATCGATGCATTCAAGAAAGGAAGAAAAACGCCGGCTTGAGTGCCGGCGCTGGGGAGGATCTGCTGCAATTGGTTTAATGTGACAGTCATGTTGAATCTCCTACTGTGGGCAGACGGCACGTACCCTTCTTAATTGCCAACGAGCACTGGCGAGGCCGAGTGCTCGTCAAGGCAAGCCTCGTTCAGGTAAACTCGCCTGGCACCGCTCGATTGACTTACTGACCAGGCTACGGATGAGCAACCCAAATATTAAATATCGGCCCGACATTGACGGGCTCCGCGCTATTGCGGTACTTAGCGTTGTATTATTTCATGCGTTCCCCTCCTTGCTCAGGGGCGGATTTATTGGCGTGGATATCTTTTTCGTTATTTCTGGCTTTCTGATTACATCAATAATCTTCAAAAGCCTGGACAACAAGTCTTTCAGCTTTGCCAATTTCTATGGCAGGCGAATCAAGCGGATTTTTCCAGCACTAGCACTGACACTCACAGCCACTTACACAATAGGCTGGCTCACACTAACGGCTGAAGAGTTCTCACAACTAGGCAAACACATCACCTCCGGTGCGGCGTTCGTTTCAAACTTTGCCCTTTGGAGCGAGTCAGGCTATTTCGACACATCAGCACAGCTTAAGCCCCTGCTGCATCTGTGGAGCCTGGGAATAGAGGAACAGTTTTACATTGTTGCCCCGCTTGCGATTTACATTTTCTACCGATTCGGAGTTAACCCTGCGGGCATTCTCATCTGTGCAGCCATCGCCTCATTCGCATTTAATATAAACCTGATCGGCTACGATCCGACCGCAACGTTCTACTCGCCGCTTACGCGTTTCTGGGAGCTCTTGGCGGGTAGCTTGCTTGCGTGGTTCACGACCTACAAAGACACGCCTATTTCCACTACTACCTGGGCTACGCTTAGCAGTAAGCAAAAACGTCTGCGAAGCCTGCTTTCATTTCTGGGGCTTGCACTGCTGGTCTTTGGCCTTTTACATATCAAGAAAGGCGCAAATTTCCCTGGCACCAAGGCACTCATTCCCGTGATAGGTGCAGTCCTGCTTATACTTTCCGGGCCAATGGCCTGGGTTAACAAGAATCTACTATCAGCCAAACCCATGGTCTGGTTTGGCCTTATCAGTTTCCCGCTGTACCTGTGGCACTGGCCACTATTCTCCTTGCTGCGCGTCAATGAAGGAGAGCCCAGCGCACTGGTAATGACTGCCGTGATGCTGCTTTCAGTAGCACTTGCCTGGGCAACCTACCGCTATCTTGAACTCCCGATTAGAAACTTCAGTTCTGAACGTCTCAAGGTAGTAATGCTTTCTGCCACCATGGTAGTCGTCGCAGCAGTAGGCGGCGCAACATACATGATGGGCGGGCTGCCAGAACGACAAGCCAACAAGGCACTTGAGTCCTACGCAAACAGCATCGCAAGGTCAGATGCGAAAAGCCAAACCGAATGCATCGATGTTCTACATGCCTACAAAAAAGAAGGTAACTGGTACTGCCAAGTAGGCGCCGCAAAAACGAAACAAGACATTTTTGCTTTTGGCGACAGCCATGCATTCAGCCTGCTCCCCGCGTTCGAAAAACTAGCTGCAGCGCATTCAATGTCAATCGCATTTTCCTCCGCGTCCGGTTGCCCGCCATTGCTGGGAGTACAATCAATGCGCGGCGAACTGGAGATTGAAAAGCGCAATTGCCAGGCGCTTAACGAGCGTATTTTCTCACACATCAAGTCCAAGCAAATTACAACCGTTGTATTGATGGGGCGGTGGTCCTATTACAGCGGCGGAACAACAAAGCCTGGGGACTATAATCTCATCGCAAAAGATCCGACTATCGAACCAACTCTTTCAAAATCAGCCCAGGACTTGCAGTGGGCAATTGGCAACACAGTTAAGCGCTTCCGCGACATCGGCGTCAAAGTCTACTTTGTGGAAGACAATCCCCAGCAACTCAATAACGCGAAAGAGATTCTGCGCACAGGGAAAGGTCGCGAAGCGGCATACGATGCGCTTTCGGTGTCAAGGGCAGAGCATGAGTCGAACAGTGCATTCTCAGTCAATGCACTTCGCGAGTCACAAGCGACGGTTATCAGCCTAGATTCCATCCTCTGTCAGGGGCCAATCTGCCCACTGACAAGAGACGGGAAGTTCTTGTACTTCGATGACAACCACCTAAGCGCAAGCGGTGCACTTGCCGTGTACCCTGTAATAGAGAGCGCCCTGCTGAACGCAACACAACCCCCTATCACTGCCCGGTAGGCACTGGCGCAAATCGCCCCTGCTGATGAAGACACGAAGCCACTCCGGTTTTAGCCCAGTTCAACCACCCGGAGTGGCTGCTGTGACTTCTTCTTTTTCCCACTGGCTTTAGCCTTTCCCTTCTTACCTCCGTTGCACTCCACCGCGGTTGACCAGCCAGAGGCATCGAACGTCTGCTCGACGCTGTCGACCAGGTACTGCCCATCCAGCCCATCCTTGAAGCCCCGGGCGTTGATCACTCGTTCAGCGAAGAGATCGGTTCGCCCAGCCATCTGCAGGCGCACGCCGGCCGTGCTGCGGTTGAATGCCGCGAGCTTGGCTTTGGCCGCCTGCTGGGCTGCCGACTTGTTCGGGTAGATGTGTCGATCGGTGTGCACGCCCGGCAGGCCGGTGGGTGCGTCCTCGTTGCCCAGCTCGATGACGGCCAGCGCACCAGTCTTCTTGTCCTGGTGCGTGGTCTTCACCGCCGCCTGCGCGTTGCGATCGCCGAGCCGGAACTGCCACCGGCTCACATCCGCCGGGGTGATCGTGACCGAGCCAAATGCCTTGCCACTGGCACTCAGACTGGCTTCGCGGGGCATGACCAGCAGCTTGCCGTCGGCCACCTTCGCCGTGCAGTCATACTGCTTGGCCAACCGGGTGATGAAGTTGAAGTCGGATTCGTTGCGCTGGTCGACGCGATCGACCTTCGCCTGCACCGGACAGACCGGTGTCCAGCCATTGCGCGCGGCGATGTCGCGGACGATCTGCGACAGAGGCACGCCTTCCCAACTGCCACTGCGCGTGGTCTTGCCGGTGCCGCGCATGTCGCTGGCCTTGCCACGGATCACCATCGTGCGCGGTGGCGCCGAGACCTCGATCTCGTCGACGGTGTACCGGCCCAGGCGAGCCAACGGCTGGCCCACGTAGCCCAGGTGAACCTCGATCCGCGCACCTCGAGCAGGCAAAGCCACCGCTGCGTCGCGGTCATCGATCCGCAGCTCGAACTCGTCGGAGTCCATGCCGGGCTTGTCGGTGGTTCTCAACAGGATCAGTCGGTCGTTGATCAGCATCGTGATGTCCCTGCCATCAGCGACGATGCGGAAAGTGGGTTGCATAGCCCCTCCGGAATGAAAGAGCCCCGCACTGGGCGGGGCTCGGTGTGTGGCGGTGGGTCATCCCCACAGCTCGATTGTCTCGATCGACGGTGCTGCCAGCTCGGGCAGCACGATGATCACCCCGGCGCGGTATGGCTGCGGCTCATCCGCCAGCCCAGGGTTCTCCTGCAGCACCAGCTCGACCGTGCCGTTGAGGTGCCCGTAGTGCTGGTAGCACAGCGTGTCGAGCAGATCCCCGTCAGACGTTCTGCATGTCATTGCCATAACTCACGAACTCCAGTGAGAAACCCTGCTTGCGCGGAATGCCGCCGGCCAGCAGCGCGCCCTGTTCTTCGTCCAGGTTGGTCAGGCACCAGGTGCCCAGCACGTCGCCGTAACCGGTCACCAGGCTGATAGGCTGCAGCCGGCGGACGATGGTGCGCAGCGCATCCAGCTGCTTGATCCCGCCCCTGTTGGTGAAGATCACCCCCTTGAGCGTGATCTTGTCCTCGCCCTGCCCGACCGCCTGCTGCGCAATGGTTCGCGTCAGGCGCTCTTGGCCGGCCCATCGCGCCGACGTCTGCCGGCGCAGTTCGTCGAAGGCCGCAGTGTCCAGGTTGAAGTAGTACGGCTGCTGCTTTGCATCGAGCGGCTGCAGGATCAGCAGGTGCGGGAAAGGCTTGATGGCATCGGCTGCCGGCGTGGCCAGCGGCGCGAGCGCACTGGTCGGCAGGATACTGGCCAGCGTAGGGCTTGCCTGCCCAGCGATGCGGCTGATCGCCGCCGAGGCCCTGCCGGCCTGCTCCTTCAGCGAGCCGATGCGGTCTTGCACCGCTGCCGCTCCGCTGACCACCTGGCTATAGGTTGATGCGACTTGCCCCACCGAGGACTGGGCCGCGTTGATGGCTCGCATCGTGCGCTGCAGCTTCTGGCCGAGGGCCGGGCCAAGGACTGGCAGGCTCTCAAGCTCCGAAGCGGCGCCGGTCATATCGCCAACGGCACCGGTCAGCGGGCCGAGCATACCGTCGAGGCTGGTACGGCCAGCCTCCCCCGCCGCAATCAACGACGACAGCGTCGATTGCATGGACGCCATGTAGGCCATGGCACCTCCTTAAACGTGAGGTTGATCGAAGAGTTGACCAGCGGACTGACGCGCCAGGCTTTCCCGTGACCAGGTTTCCCAGCTGTTGCGGATCATCCCCTCGAGCGAGCGGAACACCTGCTGCGGATCCTTGACGTCGCCCTGAACTGTGATCGGCATGTTGGGCATATAGGAGAACTGCTGGTCGACCTTGGGCGGGTCCGCTTTCGGCTTGGCCTGCTCGAGCGCCTGGGCCACGACGGGCGCCGTCGGAGCGGGCGCCGCCGCGGCGATCGATCGTGCGACATCCCCTGGCGCGGCTTTGTCCTTGTCGGCCTTCGCCACCTGCTCGTCCTCGCCGAACAACTTCTTGCCCAACCAGCCCCCCAGGCCCTCACCGCCGAGGCCGCCGATCGCAGCACCGATTGCCCCACCAATCGCCGTACCCAAGACTGGTACAACCGAACCGAGCGCCGCACCTGCAGCTCCGCCCGCCAGCGCGCCGGCCAACCCGCCCGCCGCACTGCCGTAGCCCTCGGCCTTCTCGTCCTGCGTTTTCGCGTTCATGGCCGTCTCGACCACGGTCATACCCGCATCGAGCACCTTCCCGCCTGGAAGCCTGCCGACAACCTTCGATACCTTGCCTACTGCGCCCATCATCCGGCCGATGCGCCCGACCTCGGCTGCAGCCGTCGCAGCACCTGCAGCCGCCACCCCTGTCGCAGCACCTGCTCGAGCGCCCCGGCCGACAGCCCCCGTAGGAGCAGATCGACGCGACGCAGGCCCACCGCGCCCCCTGCGCTGCTGCCGGCGGCGCCGTCGACCACCCGGCTCACCCACGCCGGCCGATGAGCCAAACCCGCCCAGGTCCTTGGCGTTGACGACAAACACACGCTGCGGATCGCTCGCGAGTCCACCACGATCATCGTTCGCAGCACCCGCGCCAAATACCTTGCCTAATGCACCAAGACCTGCATCGACCACCGGATTGCCCGTCTCCGGCAGCTCTCCCTCGCCACCGGCGCCACGCCCCATCCTGCGACCCCGCGCGAGGTTGAACACCCCGCGCCCAACCTTGATCGCGCTGCGGGCTGTGAGGAAAGCCATCACCGCCGCAGCAACGCCCGAAATGCCCATGACCAGCCCGGGCAGCTTGTCCGACAGGTAGGTGATGCCATGAGCGATCTTGGTCAGCCCCGCCGCCAGCAGATCAGTGGCCGGGCGGATCGCATCGCCAATGCTGCGCATCGAGTCATCCACGGCCTGGCCCAACTCGTTCCACTGCTGCTTGGACGTTTCCCGACGCTCAGCCAAGTTCTTGTCGAGGATGCCCCCTACCTTTTTCGCATCAGCCGAATCGGCCTTGAGGGTGTTGTACAGCCCGCGGTTCTGCGCGTAGGCCGTGAGTGCCGCCTTGACTTGCATGTCGGCGAACACATCACCGGTACGCAGACTCCTTTCAAGCGCCTCGAGCGACGCCTTGACCTTCTCCGGGTTAGCCTCCTTATCGATGTTGGCCTGGGCGTCCTTCATAGCCTGGGCCTTCTTCGGGTCGGTCTTCTCGACGTACTGCATGGCCAGGCCCATGGACGCCTCAATGACGTTCATGCCCTTTTGCAGGCCCGTGTTCAGCGACTTCTGGTAGTCGATTCCGGCCTTTGCATAGTTCTTCTGGATGTCACCGGCGCCGATCTTCTCAATCCAGTTCTTGAAGTTGTTCGCCGCCTCGTCGGCGCTGCCAGCGGTCTTCATCTGCACCTGCAGCATCGAGCCCAGTGAAGTGACCGCATCCAGCCCGGTGACGCCGTTCTTCTCCATCCCGGCCAGCAATTGCGGGAACCACTTGGCCATGTCGGACGCCTCAAAGCTGCCCGCCTGCCCCTGATACGCGATGGCCTCCAGAGCCTGCTGCATGACCTTCGGATCGGTGATCTTGGCGTTCTGCTGCAGCGCTTGGATCATCGCCGCCGTGTCGACGCCCGAGGAGCCTTGGCCCACGGCGAATTTCGCCGCCGTCGGCGCATAGGCCATGGCCTTGTCCACCTCCATACCGGCGCCGACCAGCTGGTTGATCAGGTCCGCTACGTCGTTCCGCGACATCCCGGTATCACGTGCGGTATTGATTACCGCCCGGCTGAGCTGAGCCTCTTGCGGTTTGTTGACGATGTCCGACTTGATCGCGATGTCACGGATGATCGCCTGATAATCCGCACTGATCTTCGTCGGGATCGCAGCCAGACCGGCGCCGACGACGGTGGCACCGATGTTGGACTTGAGCGACGACTTACCTGCATCGATCTGCTGTCGGCCTTTCTGCTGCAGATCTGCAGCTTTCGCTTCACGCCCAAGTCGCTGGTACTCCTTGGACAGCCGGCCGACCTCGACGCCCTGTTTCTTCAGCGCAGCGAGATTGCCATCCAGGCGCCGCAGCAACCCGGAGGCTGCGGCCGAGCCGCTGTCATGCGCCTTCTTCCACTCCTCCCGGAGCTTGATCGTCTCGCCGATGGTGTTCTTCAACACCTTTGCGCGGCTGCCGCTCTCCTCGAGCTTCTTGATATGACCCTTGGCAGTGCCGAATGCCGAACCAAGCGATGCAGCAACGGCCCCGCCGATTTCCAGCGCGATCGCCAGCTTTGCCATGCGCTACCCTCCTGCAGGCTCAATCCGTGAGCCACCAGACGATGTCCATCCACGACATCGCCGAGATCTCGACCGCCGAGAAACCCAACTCCTTCGCCAGCTGCTTGGCCAGCCGCTTCTGGGATCGCGGGTCAAAGTTCGTCGTCTTGCACCAAGCGAAAATAGCCGGCCTGCAGGCGGGTGTAATCCTTCAGGGTCAGGCCTTCGAGGTCCTTCACACCGACCTCGGCCAGGGAGGCGAACAGGTTCAGTTCGCGTTGCTCGTCGTCACCATTGGTGAGCTGCTGTGCAGCGCGGATGTCGCGCACCGTCGGCGCCCGCAGGCCCAGCTTGTCCACCTGCACGCCGTTGCACTCGGCGGGTTTGCTCAAGGTGACGATGACGCGGTCTGTTTCAACTTGCAGGTAAGCGGGGATTTTCTTGCTCATGGGGTGTTGTCCTTGTCTGTGAGGAAGTTACAGGCCCAGGGCCTGGCGTTGCTGGGCAAGCTGGTCGACACCGTCGATGACGCGCTTCATGCCCAGCGCATCGATCTCGTAGATCAGGCGCCCGTCGACCTCGAGCTTGTAATAGGTCACCGCGACGTTGTGCTTGATCTCGGCCTTGTCGCCCGCCTTCCAGTCGCCCATGTCGACCTCCTTCAGCGCGCCGCGCAGGGTGACGATCACCGGGGTGATCTTGCCCTTAAGGCCCTTGAAGGCGCCGCGGAAGGTACCGTTGAAAGCGGTACCGTCGGCCAGGCCGAAGAACTTCAGCGCTTCCCGGCGAATGCCGGTGGTGGTAAAGGCGGCTTCTTGTTTCTCCATGCCCTGCTCCATCTCGATCGGCATATCCATACCGCCCGGGCGGTGCTCTTCCATCTTCAGGGTGAGCTTGGGCAGGGTCAGGCTGGGCACGTCGCCCTGGAAGCTGACGCCGTCGACGAACAGGTTCAGGTTGGCCAGTGTTTCGGGAATCATCGCCATGGGGTTCGCTCCTTATGCGTTGGCGTCGAGGACTTCGGTCAGCCACTGGTTGGTGACCTCGACGCGGAAGTTGGGGTTTTCGGCAGGCGGTACGTCGGTGAAGCGGATGTTCCAGTACACCTTGCCCTGCTCCAGCTGGCTGGCAGTGTTCAGCTCCGGGTCAGCGAACACCTCGAAGTTGATGATTGCGCCCTGGTTCTTCAGGTCGCGCATGAACGCCTGCAGGCCCTCGGTGACGTCCTTGACGTAGGTCGCCGTGATCGAGCGGTCAACGGCCCACTTGTGGCCGTAGAGGATCGCGTCCATGACGATGTCCATGGTGCGCACGCGGGTGACGAAGGCCCACTTCGGATCGCTGGACAGGGTGCGGTTGCCCCACAGGCGGTAACCGTCGTCGCGGATGATGGTGGCGATATTGGCGTTGTTCAGCAGGTTGGCCCGGCAGGTCTCGTCGCCATCGAGGAACTCTATTGGCCGCGAGGTGCCGGTGATGCCGACGAACTCCTTGTTCGACGGCGAGGCCCAGAAGCCGTACTCGCGGTCGGTCCAGGCGAACAGGCCGGCCACCCAGGCCGAGCTGGGTGCGTCCACCGTGGCACTCGCGTCGGTATCCCAGAGCCGCACGCCCGGATCGACCAGGAATGCACGCTTGGCACCGAACTCGCCGGCATACGCGACAGCTGCTTCGTCGGTGGTGTTCGGCCCGTCGAGGATGGCGATGCCACGCAGCTTGTCGGCCAGGGCCACCAGAGCGGTACCGACGGCCTGGGTGGCGCTGTGCTTCGGTGCGACCAGCAGCCGCGGCTGAGCGTTGAACCGGCTCTTGCCGTCGAGCAGGGCCTGCAGGCCGGTGCGCTGACCGCCCGCCTTGGTTCCGCCGATGATCGCCGAGGTCTGCTCGGCAGCGTCCTCGACCTTGGCCACGCCACACGCCACGATGACCGCCTTGGCACGGGTGTAGATAGCGCGGCAGGCCTTGGTGATCGCCGAGCCCTCGCCGAAGGCAGCCACGGCCTCGCGCTCGCTGGTGATCAGCACCAGGTCATTGGCCTTGGCCGTGGCGCCTGGGCCTTCGGTGAAAGTGTCGACCAGGCCGATGATCGAGGAAGACGGCAGCGCAATGTTGCGCGCGCCGGTGTCGACGTTGGTTACAGTAACGCCGTGAAAGAAACCGCTCATAGATTCTCCAGGTACGAAAAGGCCCCGCATCGCAGGGCCTGGGTTTACAGCGGAAAAGAAAACGCCCCATCAGTACGGGGCGTCATTGGACTAGCCCAGCGCACACCTACAAGGCGAGCGCCTGGGCAAGCGTGAGGGCCGACAACTCGGCGAACGAAAGCCCACTGAGGTCGCATTCCGACACGTCACGCAAAGCCTTTTTCTGCTCGGCAATGACAACGGTGTCGCCCCCTGTCTCCAGCGCTCGCACATAGGCAATGTCCAACTCTGCCAGCCTGGGTTCACGCTGCAGGCGAAGTCGATCACGAACGATCGCCTCGGCTTTGTCTCGGTTGATTGTGATCACACTCCACCCCCCTTGCCGCTGGCAGGCCCGAGGGTACCGGGGTCAAGCTCCCAGGCCGCACGAAATGAACGGTCAGCGGGCACCGCTTCGATATCGACAATCCAGAAGGGCAAACCCTCTGGTACATCCTTGACGCCGATCTCCTCCAACGTGAGGCCGCACTCCACAGGGATGAGCACATGCACTACGGCACCGGGAGGCTGAAATAGAATTCGTTTATCCATGGTGGCTCCTAGTTCGAGTAAACAGCAGCATCGACGTGTAAAAAATCAGACGCTCCCGTAGCTGTATTAGTTGTCCCGACCTTGAAGCTATTCACTGCTCGCGCATAAGCCTTAACGCAGTTAATCCCCGATATTGGAGTATCATTCCCCGCCCCTCCGGTAACCACTGCGTAATTAGTGTTAGCCAACGGCACAACCAAATTAACTGTGTAGTCTCCAACCCCATTATCAATAATTGAACTTACGTTGAAACTGTCACGAATACCGATGGTCCCAACGCCCCAAAAATTAACCCAGGCCTTTGCGGACCTTGCCACTTGCCCTCTTACTGCGGCCTGCACAAAACCGCAGGTGGCCAAATGCGCAGAGTCAGTGCCGTAGGCGGCGACAGCCCCGCTCCACACGAGGCGACCGTTTACGTCCATGTAGAGCTTGGCGGCATATTTACCACCCCAGTGCAAAGCCAACCCAGGCGCGTACTCATCACGCATTTCATTTGGGTTAGTGTCGGCTACACACTCCGCCTCTCGAATAATCAAACCACTATTGAGCCAAGGCAGGCCGGAAGTTGGAGAGGCAAGAGTGGGTTGCTGACGACTAACAACGCCGACAAATAACCGCTTACCAAGCTCGCCGATCATAAAAGCGTTATCAGCTTTAGCTGTCAGCGCAGCATCGGTGGCCGACTTGGTGTAGGCATCTTCAATACCATAACCGGCCAGCGTGGTGGCTTTGTTCGGCTTGCTAGCTAGCGCAGTATCAACGGCCGCTTTGGTGTAGGCATCTTCAATACCGTAGCCGCCCAGCGTGGTGGCTTTGTTCGCCTTGCCAGCCAGCGCAGTATCAACGGCCGCTTTGGTGTAGGCATCTTCAATACCGTAGCCGCCCAGCGTGGTGGCCTTGTTCGCCTTGCCAGCCAGCGCAGTATCAACGGCCGCTTTGGTGTAAGCGTCTGTAATGCCGTAGCCACCCAAAGTTGTCGGATTGGCCCCCTGTTGAACAACCCCGCGCTCGCTGATGGTCACTTGGGTGTAAGTGCCAGCAGTCTTGTTCTTTGGCAGCACATTCAAGATCGCCGCATCAACATATTCACGGGTCGCGAGCACCACCGACGGGTCGATCTTGAGCTGCACGTTGCTCGAGCTGCTCACTATCAGGTTCATGCGCACGACTTGGGTGCGCCCCGACCCCTGGCTGAGTAACGGCTTGTAGGTCGGCGCACAGTTCGCAACGGCAACCATGTCGCCGTCGGAATCGTACAGCGCGATTTCGCGGATCCAGTGGCCACCCACGTCTGCCGGAATGATCTGTTCCGCGATGATGATCGACGGGTCTTTGTCGTCCACCTTCAACTGGTTCAACGGCGCCCGGCGCCATTCCTTGATCAGGCTGGTCTGGGTCGCGTTGGGGGTTGGATCGGTGCCGTTGGCATCGCCGACGCCCATCTGCGTAATGTTCCAAGGGATGCCCAAGGCATCCGCGTTGGCCTGCTTTGCCGCACCCACGTTGGTGAGGATGGCGTAAAACTGTGAGTTCTGGTCAACCATGAGCAATGTCCAGGGTGTCGATTGTGTGTTCCCGGCCACCGCGCCCAATCGAGCCGGTGACGACAATGTCGCGCTGCACGGGCGGATAGACGTCCAGTACGTCGCCTTCGCTCAGCGAGCCCGCCACGTAGAAGGCACCGCTGGTTTCGAGGCTGATCTGCAGGGCGGTCAGGTGGCGGCTGACAGGGCGCGCGTCATCCAACAGCAACCCCAGTTCGCGGTAGGTTTCCTCATCGATGCCGCCGTTCGAAACGCCGATCTTCAGCCCGAAGGTACCCGGCGTCCCCCGTGGCACCTGCTCCCACCACTCGTTGATTTCGATCAGGTAGCCGAACGGCTCGACCACCCGGCGAAGCGCGCCGATCGTGCCCTTGTGGGCATGCACGAAGAACGCGGAGCGGATCACCGAGCGCTTGACCGCCTCTGACCAGGTGTCGTCCCAGCGGTCCACCGACCAGGCCCAGGCCAGCTGGTACAGCAGGTGCGCCGGGCAGGTGTCGGGGTTGTACAGGGTCCGCAGAGGGATATCGGTCAGCTCTTCCGTGGCGACCTCGACGGCGCGTTCCAGCTGGGTGCTGTTCACGGGGAGCAGACTTTTCATGTCAGCCACCCCATGCCACGTCGATCGCCTCGCACCATGCGGCCTGTTCCTTCGTGGGGCGGATGTCCGTCCATCCCACCAGTTCCACCCGGCTCACACCGTCGATGTGCAACTGGGCATCGATCCCGGACCGCGAAACCTCCAGTCCCAGCCGGCGCCGGGGATTCACCCAGGCCCGCAGCCGAGCCTTGCATGCCGCCAGGATGGCTTCGTTCTCTGGTCCCGTGCCGGCCTTGTACAGCAGGGCCTCGACCCGGTACGGCAGGATCTCGGCGGCCTGGACCGTGAGCCGATCAGCCACCGGGCGCACATCGTCGTCGCTCAGGTATGCGCGAACCGTCTCCAGCAGCTCCGGTGGCGCGAGGCCCGCGCCCTCTAGGTCCAGCACCGTAACCACCACCTCGGCCGGAGCCGGGCTTTCGGCTGTCGCGTCCGCCACCCGCCCGGAGGCATTGCGGGCATGCAGGATGTAGCTGTTGCGCGGTCCTGCGGTGGTCAGCCCCTCATAGACCAGCTGCACGCGCTCACGTAGCGCATCGTCCGCCTCGAGGACGCGCTCGACCGGAGGCACTGCATTGAGATCCTCGGCCTGCACCACTAGCCGCTGCAGGTTCACATTGGCGGCCAGCTGGTCCAGATCCGCACCTCGGGCATAGGCCAGCATCAGGGCCTTGGCCGCGTCGTTGACCCGTGCCCGGTTCTGCATGCGCCGGTAGGCGCCCAGCTCGAGGAGCTTGATGATCGGGTCGCTCTCGAGCAGCGCATCCCATTTGTCCCCCATGTACTGGCGAAAACGCTGCAACTCCTCGCCGTACACCCCTTCGAAATCAAGGCTCTCCAACACCTGCGGCACTGGGAGCTGCGATAGATCCACTGCGCTCATGCACTCACCTCCAAGACTGCGCTGTCACCCAGGTACGTGCCGGTTAACTGCAGGTCGATCTTGCCGTCGATGACCGCAAGCACCCGCACCCGCTCCAGCTGCAGCCGCGGTTCCCAACGGCCCAGGGCACGGGCCACCTCGGCCTGCACCGCACTTTTCCAGCCTTCGTTCACCGGCAGGTCGACGTAGCGCCGCAACTGGCAACCGTACTCAGGACGCATCCGGCGACTGCCCACCGTGGTAGTGAGGATGTCCTCGATGGACTGCCGCAGATGCCCCAGGCCGGAGACTGGCTGGCCCGTTCGACGATCCATGCCTATCACGGTCAGGCTTCCTTGAAGTCGGACCGGTTGCGCATATAGGCCAGGCCCACCGCGTCCTCGCCGCTGATCGTGACCTGGCCCTGCACCACCTCAAGCTCCACCCAGTCGGGCAGGATCAACTTGCGGCGGGTGTACTCCTGATCGATGAAGGTCACCGGCCCGCGCGGTACCGGCGCCGCTTCGCTACCCTCATCAGGCACTTGCTGTGTTCTGGCCATGCTTTCCTCCAGGCATGAAAAAGCCCGCACTAGGCGGGCTGTGGTCAGTGTTTGTGGTTTGCCGTGTTGCCGGCGGTGTCGATGATCCTGCCCCCGCCGTTGATGTCGCCCGTGACCATCAGTGTTCCGTTGACCGTGACCGCGCCAGTCAGCGTGATCGTGTCGGCCTGGGCGGTGATGCTCGAGGACTGGGCCGTGATGACGTCGTCTGTAAGCACTGCCTGGGAGGCTCCGACCTTCACCGTAACCGTGCCGCTGGGCAGCTCGATCGTGTAGCTCTTGGCCTGCCAGTCGTAGACCAGGGAGCCACCGTCGTCGAAACGCCAGACCTCGACATGGTCGCGGTTGTCCGGCGCCGGGCCGGCGTTGCCGTACAGCCCTGGAACGAACGTGCCCTGGGCAGGCTCGCCACTGGGACTGATCAGTGCGCCCTGCTCATCCAGGCTTGGCGCTCGCCAGTGGCGAGCCTTGCCGGCGGCCTGGCTGTGCCAGCGTACCCAGGCGCTGGTCCAGCCGCTGCCGTCCGACACCCGCACCATCGCGGCGGCCAGGTCGACGGCGACCACCCGGCAGGGAATCACCAGGCTGGCCAGCATCCGGTCGTGCATTGCGGATGCGTAGCTCATGACAGATCCTCCGGGCTGACGGGCTCAGCGTCGGGGCCGACCTTTAGCACCAGCGAGCCGGGGGGCTGGATTGGCCAGGGCCACTCCTCCTCGCCGAGGTAGATGATCTGGGTCCACTCGACGACCCAGACCGCCATGCTGTCCAACTCCGGACGACTCCAGTCCCTCTCCGCCCGGACGAACTGTGCAGGCTCGACTTCAATGCCCCAGGTCTGCAGCCGTAACAGCACGGCCAGCTGCGCAGCGATGAACGCCACGACATGCAGGTGATCTTCGTCCTCGACGCCAACAATGGGCCGTGCCTCGAAGCGAGCCTCAACCGCCACTTCTCCGGTGCCGGGGTCACGCTCTGCAGCGTCGAACCCCGCGAGCTCGATCACCACCGCCGGCAAATCAACGACGGTGAGCATTCCGGGCATCGTGCCCACATAGCACAGACCCTGTATCGCCTGCGTGATGGCTTCCTCCATCGCCGCATACACCCTGGCCAGGGAGATTGGATCGTCAGACATTTCCGACCCTCCGTGTAAGCTTGACCATCTCGAAGTTCAACTCCTGCTCCATCACCACCAGCAGGCGCTGGTGGGCCTTGTTCGTCCATGACTCGAAGTGAGGCCTGACGTCCTCCAGCGAGATCTTGGCCTTGGCCAGGGGGAAGCGACTGTCGTTCTCAGCGATCCAGCCTGAACTCGCCCCGCCAGCCTTGGAGACTTCACTGTCTGGGTAATCGCTCGCATCAAAGTGCTTGCTGGCCGTGCGGATCCAGATGTCGGCTTTACTGCCGTACACCTGGCGGTAAAACGCGCCTTGATAGCGGCGCCCTGCCACAGAGACACCCGCACGGGTCTGCCGTGGCCGCCCCGCACGGCTGGCCTCGATCGGATTGAGACCGAACCACAGCTTGCCCTGGCCATTGCTACCGGCCTTGTAGGCTCGCAGGCGCTGCCGCACGGCCTTGATGGCAATGCGCTCTTGCTGGCCCACCGAGCGGGCAACGCGCCCCTGCAGCCAGCGCAGGGTCTTGTTGATGGCTCTGCGCTCCGCTGCAGCGACCGCCTTGGGCACCAGCCCGGCGAACTGCTCGAATCCCTTGACCTGCCGAGGGTTGGCCTGCAGCGTAATCAGGCCTGTGCTGCCGGACTGCTTGTAATAGCTGCCAACGCTCATTTCACCTCCCGCAGGGCAAAGTTGATCCAGCCGCTCCCATCAGGCTCGCGCTTGGCGATGACGTACCGTCCACCGCCATCTGCCGGGGCGAGATCACACACCAGGTGCAGGCCCTCCCTGATGCCATTGGCCTGGGCGACGCGCACCGAGAACACGGGCTGCCGCAAGCCGGTGTTGATCGTGCCGACCCGTGGCTGCTGCCACGGTACCGACATGAACCCTTGCACCGGCTCAGCGAAGCCCTCGATCTCGACTTCATCGCCCAATTCCTCGAGCAGGGATTCATCCATGTCCGACATAGCCTCGCGAAAGGTCATGATCAGCCCTCCCCGCCTTCGTCTTCCTCCTCTTCGTCTTCTTCCTCTTCCTCATCTTGGCCACCACCAGCATTCGGAACAGGTGCTGGAGCAGGGGCCGGAGCGGGCGGCCCCACCGAAGGCGAGCGCCCAGAGGAACGACTACCGGTGCCCAGCTTGCCGCGAGCAACGATGGCCCCCTCTTCAAGCAGCAGCTCGCGGATGTCAGCCGAAGACGGAACGAAGACCTCACCCGCTTTCACGACCTTACCGCCGTCCTGAATGCAGCCATCAACCACCACGTATTCGACCTTGGCCATGTCAAACCACCTTGGCGAAGAGGAAGGCGTTAGGCTCCAGCAGGCCAGCCAACGGGGCGGCCTGCACCTTCAGCCAGCGCTGGCTCGGTTCTTGGGTGACCCAGCTTTTGGGGAAGCGAGACGCCTCGACCATGCCACTCTCGATGGCTTCCATGTCCTGAATCGCCGCATAGAGCATCGCGTTGCGCGTCCCGGTAGAGCCCAGGATCAAGCCGCCGGCAGGTACCAGAGGCTTCTCGCCGTCCTCGCCGTCCGCCAGATACCACTCGTCATAGGCGTAGAGATCAACGCCTGGGTCATTGAGGTAGCCCAGGTAGGTCACCCCGTCCGGCAGGAGTTCTGGCTTGATCAGGCCGAGGTCGACGCGGCGGTTGTTCAACTGCTTGAGCACCGAATCGTTGTTATGGAAGGCGTCCTGCGCTTCAGCACTCAACACCGCCACGTTGGCGGAGCGGCCCGAGTCCTTGGCGATCAAGCGACGCCACTGGCGTAGGTTGCCGATCGGGTCCGACTCGCTGGTGTTCCAGCGACCGGTGGCCAGCGTGACCTTGTGCGTGTCCTCCATGAGGAAGTCGATGGTGTCATCCACACCATCGCCGACAACACGAATACGCCCGGTGGTCAGCGCTTGGGCGCACATCCACTCTTCACGACGAGTGATCTCGCTGTCGAGCTCGAGCAGATCCCGACCGAGCCGCTCACCTGCACGCTCAAGTGGCGTGCGGGTCGAGAACGGGGTCTCACCTGCACCTCGCTTCAAGATCAGCTCGGCACGGGTAACGCGCTTTGGCTGAATGTAGGGCGGCTTGTAGGTCGAAGAACTGATCCCGCCACGCTGCGAGACACTGCCTGGCAGGGTGGGGTGAACGAACGGCGCCATTTTGCGTTGTCCCTTCACGATGTCGATCGTCACCGTTTCGGTACCAAAAGTCTCGGGGGCGCCGGCATTGAAGAAGGTGTCCATCAGAAAGCGACGCGGCGTTGGCATCTGCTCGATGGCTTCCATCATGGTCAGGGTGTCAAAGATATCCATTGGAACTCCGTTATCGAATGAAGAGGCACAGAGGACGCAGGGCGGCCTTCGCGGCGGCCAGGGTCAAGCCCTCGCCAAAGGTGAGTTGGCTGCCCAGCACCTGGCCGGTCAGGCGGATCGGCGTGCTCTTGGCACCGTCGGTGGTGTCGATGTCCTGATCGAGGATCGCGCAGGGCGCCTGCGAGCCATCCTCGGCCGCCGCCTTGCACAGCACGTACTCATGACTGGCCGTGATCTGGCCCAGCACCGCGCCACGAGTCAGCTTCTGGCCGGCGGCGATCAGGCCGGTATCCATCACGATGGGGAAGTCGCCCGCCGAGAGCTGGCTCGGCAGGTAGGAACTGCGGGTAGGGTTTGGCATTGGAACCTCCTAGTTAGCGGCGCGAGGCGCCTGCAACGATTGCGCTGACAGCGGCTTGACGCTCGCCTTCTTTGCCACCAGCAGGTGGGGCGGTACCGGTAACGCCCTGGGCGTCGCTCTTGATGCCGGCCAGCGAGATACCGCGATCCTGCGAAGCTTTGAGCAGCGACAACGCAGTGGCTTCGACCGAGCTACCGTCGTCGATGGCAGCGCCGATCTCCTTCTCGAAGCCTTTCACCGCCAGCGCGTTGATGCCCTTGATGCGATCACGTTCGGCCGTGGTGGCCTCGGTACGGATCGCCGTGGTGTCCACCTGCTCGGCCTGGGCGATCTCGATGGTGTTGGGGTCAGTGCCCGCCGCAATCGCGGTGCGCAGTTCAGCCGTGGTCTTGACGGTGGTCATGGTGTGTATCCTTGGGGAGTTGATGGCCGGCTTGGCCAGTTCGGTGATCAGGGATTCCAGCGAGCCCGTGCGGTGGGCCAAGCCGTGCTTGACGGCGTCCGCACCGACGCGGATGCCGCCGTGATCGCCCATCTCGGGCACCTTCTCGGCAGCAACGCCGAGGTTGCGAGCAACCTTGCTCACGAAGACTTCGGCCATTGCATCGATGGTCTCGCCGACCTTGGCGCGTCCTTCTTCGGTACCGAGGTCGGGGCGCTTGTTCGGCGCGTTGCGGCTGACAATCTGGTAGCGGGCTCGCCCGGCCTTCTTGTCGTCCTCAACCACAGCCTCGACGACAACGCCAATGCTGCCGGCCAGGCTGGTCTCATCGACGACGATTTCGCCCGCCGCCGAGGCAATCCAGTAGGCCGCGCTCGCGCCCATCCCCCCGATGTACGCCACGATGCGCTTTCGGGCACGGCCCGCGTAGATCATCTCGGCCAGCTCGTTGATGCCCGAGGCGACGCCACCAGGGCTGTCGATGTTCAGCACGATGGACTTGACCTTGGGGTCGTCCAGGGCACGCTGAATGTCGGTGGCCAGGACCTGGGTGCTGGTGGCACCGCTGATCTCGGTGAACAGGTTCGCGTAGCGGAAGATCGGCCCGGTGACCGGCACCACTGCCACGTTGCCGCGCATGGTGACGCGCCGGGTCTCTTCCAGCCGCTCGCCGCGCTTGGTCGCCAGCGCCACCGGATCGCCCATGCGGTCGGAGATGGTCAGCAGGTTGTCCAAGGCGTCGGGCATCATCAGCCAGGGCTGCGAGGCAGCCAGCTCAAGTGCTCGAGGCATTTCTAGTCCTCTTTGGATTCGGGGTCTGGCGGGTTTTCAAGGCCACCCTTGGGCAAGGCCTGCATGTTGTGCTGCCGTCGGTAGGCGACTTCGCGGGTTCGCTGACGGATCACCTGTTGCCAGGGCTCGCCGGTCATGGCCGCCGTCTCCAGCGTTTCGTTGCTGACGCCGATCTCGATGCGCTTGCCGGCGGCGTTGGCCTCCTTCAGCTCGTCGATCGCGCCCCGAGCCGGACCAATCCAGAGCGCCTGGCAATACGCTTTGCGCTTGGCAGGCTCGCTGTACCCAGGCAGCTCGATCAGCCCCCTGGCGACGGCTTCATCGATGATCAGTTCCCGACTTGGCTGGCAGAAGTCGCAGGCCAGCCACCAGCGCCTCAGGCTGTAGAACCGCCACGCCTGGAGCATGGCGGCGCGGGCGGCGCTGTAGCTGCTGCTGTAGTGCAACAGCAGCTCCTCCAGCGGCAGCTCCAGCGCGGCACCGATCTCCTTCACTACCGCGGTGAAGAACGGATCAAACTGAGCGTTGGGCCGGCTGGGGTTGGCCACCATCGGCTCCTCACCCACACCGAGGTCGACAATGGCCCCCTCGCCCAGCGCGAGCACACCGTCGGAGGTGTCATCGCCGCCGGGCTTCTCTTCGCTGAGTGCCGACATCGGCAGGTTGCCGGGGTTGAAGCCGTCGCTCTTCTTGATGAAGACGGTGAACATCGCCGAGATCACCGCCGCCATCAGCTCGGCACTGCTGTAGCGCTCCAGCTTCTGCAGCGGCTCCAGCACCGGAGACAGGTACGGTGCCCCGCGCTTCTGTCCGGGCCGCTCTTTGTCGGCCATGACATGCAGCACACGGCGCCGCCCGGTCTCGGCGCCGAACACCGGCAACCGCTCCCACTGCAGCGTCTTGCCCAGCAGGTGCTCGCCGGGATAGCCGGTGCACACGTGGTAGGCGACCGGCGCCCCCAGGCCGTCGAACTCGACGCCCTCTACCAGGTCAACCCGGTCTAGGCCGCTGTTGGGGTTGCCGACACGGTCGGATTCGATCAACTGCAACCGCGTACTGAAGAGGCAGCCGGGCCGCTCCTGGTCGGGGCTGGCGACGAACACATCACCCGCCACCATCGACGACACCAACACCAGGGCCTGGAGCTGATAGTGGTTGAGCGTCGCTTCTGCGTCGCACTCACGCGGGTCATCGGCATACAAGGACCACAACCGATCCAGCTGGCCATTGAGCTGCTCGGCTTCTTCTTCGGTGATGCCCAGCGCCTCATGATCAACCTGCGCCCGGCAGACCAGCCCCGTGCCCACCACGTTGGTACGCAGCCGCGTGATCGCCGCGCGGGCCACCAGGTGGTTGCGCATGGCATCGCGGGAACGCGCTACCAGCGTGCGGCGCTCGCTCTGATTGAAGTCGCGCCGGGGGCTGCCGAGACCAGGCAGCCAGCTGGCCATGCTTCGAAGTACCCGCGACGCACCGCGCCAACGGGTTTCGACCCCGCCGCCACCGCCTTGGGCCGAGATCTCCTGGCCGTCGACTGACGCCCTGGCTACCCGGATAGCTTCGGTCATCAGCTGCTCGGCAGCCGACTCCCGTTTGCTGAACGGCCACATGGTCAAATCCCCGCATACGAAACGCGGTTGCGGCCACGGCCCACCAGCGCTGCCTGCTCTTGGGCAACCTGTTCGGCGTACTGCTTTTCCAGCAGCCGCAGGCTGTTGAGCTCGGCCAGTTGAACCTCGCGATCCTGCCGACGCAGCCGCTGGCCATTCTTCAGGACGCGCGAGATCGCCGCCCGGACCTCGTCGAGGCGTTTTTGTGCTTCAGTCATGGTGACCTCGGTTATTGGACGCGGCTCCGCGTGCCCCGGCCGCGCGTGACAGCCCGGCGAGGAACCGGCGCCACCGCCTGTTCAGTTGTGAAGAGGGTGGGCTGCAGCAACTGCTGCTCCAGCTGGTCCCATTCGTGATCACGCAGCAGGTGCGTCTTGAGGCTGCGAGCCGCATGCAAGGCGTACACCTCGCAGTCCAGCGCCTCGTTGCGCCGGCCGGCTTTCTTCTGCCACACCATCTTGCTGGGGTTGCGTGGGTGCGGGGCCAACACCTCGTTGGTCACCTGCTCGTAGTAGTCCGAGCGGATCTCGCTGTACCAGTGCATGCGCCCTGGTCCCGAGCCTTTGAGCTTCATCCGACCATCGATCAGCGTTTTGGCCTTGTGGGTGCCGACGATGAACACACGCAGGCCATACTTCGAGGCCTTGGTGTTGTCCTGGCTGGTGTCCGCTGACTGGGCCGGCTTGGTGAAGATCTCCCGATCCCGACTGTCGATGGAGGCGCCCTTGATCGCCATGATGTTGAAGCGTTGGCGATCCCGAACGTAGGTGTACACCGCGTCGCTGGTATTACCGTCAGAGCTGTCGATGCTCACCGCCGACACGGCGATCTGGGCGCCGCTGTCGGTCGGGATCGGCGTGGCGATCATCTTGTCCAGCTCGGTCCACACCGGGTCGTGTGGATCGATAGGGTTGCCGGGGAGCTCGCCCCAGTACAACCGCCAGGACTCCTCCCCGCGTCCCCAGCCCGTGAACAGCACCGCGAGGCGATCGCCCTGGACGTCAACACCGACCGTCACCAGCAGCACACCCTTTGGCGCAGTGAGTTCGGCATACGGCTCGGCGCGCTTCTCCAGCTCGTCGGTCTTGGGCGCGTCACTCTTGTACTCGTAGCTTTCGCCCATCGAGCTGTTGGTGAAGGCGATCATTGGGCCGATGTTGCCCTGCCGCTGGGCGTACTCGGCCTGCAGCTTCTTCTCCATCAGCACTTCGAAGCGAGAGCCGGGGAACGTGGCATACAGCTCGTTGATGATGTAGCCGGCAATACCCCGGAACTCGGCGGTCGCCTCCCAGCGGCAGCGAGGGTCGCCCAAGTTGGCGTTCTTCTGGTGGTCATCCCAGATCTCGCCGCAGTGTGGGCAAGCGTAATACGCCGTCTCCGGACGGCGCTTGCCGTACACCTCATGGAAGTAGTGCTCGTCCTCGTCGCAGTGCAAATGCTCGAAGCTCGGCGTATGCAACTGTCCGCATCCATGGCAGGGGATCAGGCCCACACGCTTGTCTGAAAGCTCAAGCTCGGCATCGATCGCCGACAGGCCCTTGATGGTGGGGGTGCCGCCGATGATGATCTTCGACCGCAAGAACGTCTTCAGACGCTCCTTGGCGAGCTTGATACTGTCCCCTTGCCCCCGCAGGTTCAGGTTGCAGTCGTCGGGTTCCTCGATCGCCACCCGTGGTACCGGCGTCGACTTCACACTGGCCGGGCTGTTGGAGCCGACCATCTTCAGGAACCCGCCCGGAAACCGCTTGAAGTCCTGCCGCTGCTGCAGCTTGCGGCTGCGCAGGTCGACCTTTTTACGCAGGCGCTTGGTGGCCTGGATCATCGGCTCGAGCTTCTCGGCGACGTACTGCTTGGCCGCTTCGGCTTTGGGGAACAGGACCAGGATGGGTGACGGGTCGAGATCGATCCACTTGCCGAGGGCGTTGCCCAGCACGCCCGACGTCCAGGCCACCTGGGCCGACTTGCGCGCCACAATCTCGGTGACGTTTGGATCATCCAACGCCTCGAGCGGGCCGCCTGGCCAGATCAGGTGTGGCGTTTTGTCGAATCGGTATTTACCTGGTGCCGCCGATTCTTCAGGGGCCAGCCAGCGGAACCGGTCAGCCCATTCGATGATAGACATGCGTGGCGGCGGCGCCCACTTGCGGCAGACGCGGCGCATCGCCTTACTCGCCGTCTTCTTCAGAGCCCTCCTCGTCGTCTGGCTCGTCAGGATCCCCGGCGAGCTCGTCGTCCTCGTCATACGCGGACAACCTCCTCAGTATGGATTCGATGGGATCGCGGATCAGCTGGTTGTCCACCGGCACGCCGTACTTGGCGGTCAGCGTCATCGCCAGCTCATCAGGGAAGGTGTTCAACAGCTCGATCTTGGCGGCGGTGATCACCGCCTCGAAGCGCTCGACCATTTCGGCCTCGACCACCACCTCGCCCAGCTCCCGAGCCAGCGCGATCTCTTCGCGGTCGCCGCGCAGCCTGTCAAGCCGGTCCCGTGAGGATTCCTTCTTGCCGTTCAACGAGGCCTGCCGCATCAGCCATTCGATCACCGCCTGGGTGTCGTACTGGTTTTCGTTGCCACGCCCCACGCCGAACTCATTCACCGGCATGCCTTCGTTCTGCCACCGGCTCAATGTGCGCTCGTCTCGTCCCACGATCTCGCTGAGTTCAAGCTTGCTGACTGTCCTTCCCATCGCTAAGTCCTTGAAAAGACGGACATCCCTGCCAGATTCTCAGCTGCAGGGAAACCGCGAGTCTGCGCACCCGTGTAGGGGGCGGCCCAGGGGGAGGACCCAGAAATTCGCCCCCCACCCCCTGCCCCAGACCGGGTCACTGGCCTGCCTCGCTGCCTGCTGACTGCACCTGGGCCAGCCCCAGCCGCTTGGCGGCCCAGCGCTCGTACAGGTTAATCGCCACGTCCGCGCCGGCCATCGCGGTGAGGCAACCAATCGCTGCCGATGCCCATACCGACATACCACTGGCGTACAACAGCATGTTGGTCGACAACCCGCAGGTGACGCAGGCACCCGACCGCAAGGCCAGCCGGCGAACCAGCCCCCAACCGCGAGCGCCCGCCTTGTCCGCCCGCCACATTTCTCCCGACACACCGCCGACCAGGGACAGTACGATCACCATCCAGATTGGCAGTTCGGCTAACGCTTGTTGCTCACTGTTCATGCAGGCCTCAATTGGCAAAGCACGGCGCCGAAAAAAGAAAACCCCGCCAAATGGCAGGGTTCTCAATGCACCGACAGGTCGGAGCGGTTGCACAGCACAGTGCTTGTGGGGGAAGCGCCTAAGCGCACTTTTCATATCGTGACGCCTTTTTACATGCCACCGGAAAAACCGAAAAGGGGCTATTATCGGTACGCCACAATGTGGGCGCTATGTAACATCCATGTTGCAGGCAAGTTGCATAGCGACCCGACGAACGGTAGGCAAGCGTACCCGCCCCGCCCTTGCCCCCAGGATGGCCAGCACCTGCAAGTGCAGCGCTTTCACCCAGTTGCGATAGGTGCGATCCGCGTCTTCGGCAAGCCCTACTTCGCGCATTTGCTCTCGCACAGTCACGCCGTGGAGGTAGCGCAGCTCGGCCAGCTTGGCCAACGTGGCGCCACGAGCATCACGCCGCGCCAGTTCCGCTACTGCAGCGTCAACCTCGGCGGCGGAATGGTCGAGGCCTGCACCGGACACCAAAATACGCGCCCCCGACGATCCTGTGCGCGGTGCCGCCCCCTTCCATTGCATGATCGTGCCCATCTGGCTGCCCAAGCTCGCCTCAAGCCCCACCCTCCCACGCTGCTCGCCCCAGTGGCGCATCAGTTCGCTCACCAGGCGTAGTCGCTCGGCCGGGTCGATCAGTACTGCCATATCCATCTGGTGCTGCGCCAATCGCACCAGGAGCTGAAGGCGCAATCCATGGTCAATCGTCATCGCCATCCCTCCGTAAACAGCACCCAACACACTTTTTGCCAACCCAACACAGACCCAACACACTCAAAGCTCAATGAATTCATAGGATTATTAGTAGATGTGTTGAGTGTGTTGGGTTTGTTGAGTTTTTCAGGGCTCGTATGAAGTCTGCTTTGGTCCTTGTCACCTCCCCAATAAATGACGCGCCTGCGCGCGCGCGTACGCAAACCCAACACACCCACCGCACAACCCCGCAGCGCCGCCAAGTTCAAAGCCTCACGCTGTGTTGGCATCCCGAAATCAATGCAACACAGGCCCAACACACCCAACACACATATCGGCGTATTCATGCTGCGAGCCCCTTCACGTGGTCCCAAGCATCGACGTTCCAGCCCGCCAGCCTTGCCCGAGCGCGCCATTCGACGACGTTCTTGCCCAGCTCGGCCGACTTCAAGGAAGGGGGCAGGGAGGGATCACCATCACTCGGGAAGAAGAACGCCGCGAACCGCCGGTTGTTTCCATCCGTCCAAGGGATAGCCCGTGTCTTCTCTACCGTCGCACTGATCATCAGCGAGAACTTCGTCTGGCTCATGGAGTGTTCCTTGTTGCGCGAGCACCACTCGATAAAGAGGGCATAGACGTCGCTGGTGAGGCAACAACCCCACAGGCCGTGCCCCAGCTCTCCGGTGCGCCACAACGCGAGGAAGGTCTGCCAAGCTGTGCGACTCAGTGCGACCAAACGTTGCCGTGCCTCAGTCTCGGGCGGACGAGTGCGCTGGTCGAAGTCCCTCAAATCGACAGCCAACAACCAACCGTACAAGGCCGCAACCCCACCGTTGGCCAACTCATAGCTGATCGCCTTTTGCCTCGCGACAGGCAACGTCTCCATGGGCCACATCACCAGCATCCGTCGGTCGGCGTCGCTGATCGGCCAAGGCATGATTTCGTTGCTCAGGAAGACCGCGTTCATGTGGTTGGCCTCCTCCCAACCGTTGATGAACTTGGACTCCATACGCACCGTCTTGCCAGTGATCATGTGCTTGATCTTGCCGACCTGGTTGTACCGCTGATCCCTACTGACAACTTCCTCGAACACTGCCCAGAGCTTGCGGCTCTGCCAGGCGTTAAAGCTGCCTTCCAACTGTGTCTGCCCTACCGTCGCGGCATACTGCCCGTAGAGCTGACCGAAGACGTCGGCGAACAACAGACTCTTGCCCGACCCCTCCATGATCGAGTGCATCAAAACAGCGGTATCCATCTTGGCGCCCATGTGCTGGAGCGGGTAAGCGAGCCATCTCACCAGCCATTCCAGCGCCTGCTCGTCGTGGTTGCAAAGGAACGAAATCAGCCATCTTAGGTTCTCGCATGCAGCATCATCCCGCACCGGCTCCAGGGGCAGTCCTTCAAAGGTATTGATGTAGACGTTCGGGTCCTTGGTCATCGTCGGGTCGAACACGATGTGGTCGACGTCAACCACCCGCCGCTCTCGACAGTTCAGCCACCACTTGTACTCATCTCCCAATGCCATCTTCACGGCGCCCTCTGGGATCCGACGCTTCTTTTCCCGGTCCCAGACATCCTTGGTCCCGTCGATGTAGACGTAGCGCTCGATGGGATCTAGCTTCAACGCCCCACCTTTCTTACTTGACAGGCGTCGCGCCTCATCGAGCTCCTGTGCCTGCTCAGGGGCAATCAGCTTTCTGTCGGGCCGCTCCAGCCATACCTTGGCCAACGGCTTACCCACCAGGGCTTCGAAAGCCGACTTCTTCATCGGCTTCGCCTTGTCCATGTCCCAGACTTGCGTGGTCCCTTCTATCAGCGCGAACCGCCGCAGTGCGCCTTCAATATCCGGCGCGCTTCCCCCTTCCCCCCCGTCGGCCGAGAAGGCGGCCGGGCTGGCCTCGATTGGGTCGGGGGCAGATCCGTCAGTGTCAACGCCCGCAGCGCTTTGGTCGGCCTGCTCGGCAACAGATGGGGTGCGGGGAAGCTCACCCAGCGGCGGGGGTACCGGCGGGCGCGATTTGGCATCGATACCAAGGATCTGCGCTGCCGCTCTGGTAGCTGCCCTCTGATCGCCGTCGTGCATCAGAATGCAGAACACGTCGAAGGCATCATTCTTGTGTCCGTTCGCCAGCGGGTCCGACGTGTGATGGGAAAAGAGCTTTCCGTCGGTGATAGTCACCCCAGGCATGCCAGAGCTGCTGTGCGGGCTCAGCCACTTCCCGTCGATACGCTTGTAGCCATGCGCCTCGATCATCGTGGCGATGTCATGGATGCGGTTGAATTCCGGGATGACCTCGGGGAGCTTGTCACCAGATCGGGCAGCAGTTGGTGATGGCCTTGGCGTTGGGCGAGCCGCGGGCATAGCCGGCTTCGGCCGCCACGGGCAAACGGCCTCCCCTTTGGGCTTGAACTCGTCCCAGCCCTGCCAGATCGCCAGCAGTTCGGGCGGTAGCTCCAGCAAGCCGTCGTCGTTTGGCTCAGTGCGCCATGTGTAGGGCTTACCCGTGCCAGGGTGGATGGAAGGCGGCAGCACATCCTGCACCAGGCCGCCCCGCAGCTCAAAGACGGTCACTTTCTTGAAGGGCTCAGCAGCCAATCGGAAAGCCGCTTCGCGGTCGGCATCTTCCGCGTATACAGCTGCTTGGACCTGCGCCATTAGTCCCTTGTAGATGGTGCCATCGGGGTCGTTCTTGTTGGGCCAAACCAAGGCGTGGCGACTCAGTTCCACACCCTCGGGGACTCGGAACATCACACGGAAACGTTCAGGGTTACCCACGGAGGTCGGGTATGCGTCTGCGAGGGCGTCCACGTCGAGCCCCAGCGTCTGCTGCATGACCTGCCGCGTCAGTTCGACGTCATCAACGTCCAACGAGCAGACGCGACTAGGCCCGAGCACCACCCCTAGATTGTGACTCGGGCGCTTCGTCCAGAACGCTTCGGCATCAGCGGCAAGAGTGAAGTAGCGACCGGGCTGGTTCCAACCTTTACCCTTCGGCCCCTTCTCGCCTGGCTCGATCGGAACCAGGGCCAGGTTGAAGGTTTCAATGTAACGCCGCGCCCAATCAGCTGTGGTAGGAGTTGGGCGCCCGCTCATCTCCGGCGCTCCCGCAACCCCTGGCAGTCGACGCAGGTTTCGCAACCCGCGACCGACTGCTGACGGGCCAACGGAATCGGCTCGTCGCAATCCTCACAGAACTGCGCGCTCGGCTTTTCAGGAAGGCGCGCAAGGCGCTGCAACGACAGCTGCAGGAAGTACTCAGCATGATCGTTGGCGAAATCAACGGCGTCAGCCATGAGCTTCGTCCTCCATGGCCTGGCGGGCGCCCGCCATGATCGCGAGCACCTGACGGATCACGTCCATCCCTCGCTTCTCAAGATCCATCACCTCGGCAAGCGTCCATACATTGTCGGCTGCACCGTCGTGCAGACTGCCCACGAACTGACTGGACTCATCCAAGAGTTTGGCTACAGCTTGCAGTGCTTCGTTGGTGGCAGGCACTGGCTCTGGCCGGTACCAGACCGCCCCCGCCGGACGAACCAGGGCATCGAGCAGCCGCGGGTCTGAGGTCCACTGGACGATTTCTTCCAGCTCATCAGGGGTCGGCCAGCGGCGCTCCTCGTTGTGGTGGAGCTTCTTCTGCAGCGTGTCCACCTCAAGGCCCATATCGAAGGCCAACTTGGTGATACCGCCGTGATAGTCACGACCTGCGCGGTAGAGCGCCTGCCGCAATGTGAGGACCGGACCTGCGCCCGGCAATAGATCAACTCGACTCATAACCGTAAATCCTCGGTTTACGGCCTAGTCACAGGGTTAGGTAAGACCTATCCTACGACCACGACCTGTGTGCTGTGCCTTGCGTGCTGTGCGGGCATGGCATGCGGTAATAGTCGTCCGGCTGTACTTGTGAGAGAGGGTGCCGGACGACGGGAGTGATGGTGCTCTGTACTGTCATAGCTGGGCCGGGAGGTCAGAGTCCTGGCTCAGCGTTCTTACTGCTTTGCTTGCCGCAAATAAGCCCAGTCGATGTCTGGCCGAAGCGATTCACAACGAATCTCCCCTCCCGTTTCCCGATCTAGGCTGACTGCCAGCCCCGCGCTCGCGCGACGATTTCCGTAGGCCACTTGTTTCAACTGGCCGACTGACGTCCCGCATTGCTGCGCTAGAGCGTCGAGCCCCTCCTTGTCCATCTTCTTCAAATACTCGCTAAGCGTCATAGACACCTCCATTGGCAGCGAGATTAGCAATTGCTAATTACAAGAGCAATAGCAACGCGTAATTTACTGTTTGCTAACGGAAAGCAATCATCGCCGCATGGACATAAATGAAAGGCGCATCGCCTACCTCCGCAAGATCATGGGCACCCTGAGCCAGAAGGATTTCGCCGAAGCTCACGACCTGGATGCCTCATACCTGTCGCAGTTGCTCAATGGCCACCGCAAGCTGGGGGAAAAGGCAGCGCACAATCTCGAGCTCAAGATCGGGCTTGCAGCAGGGACGCTGACAGCACCTCCCCTGGAGGAACCCATCAATGCCCCACCAACAAACGTGGTTCGCCTGCCCACACGACAGGCCAAGGACAAGAACTTCGTTGTGATTCCGCACCTAGATATCGCGGCATCAATGGGGCACGGCAAGGCAGCCCCGGAAATGCACATTGAAGTCATCCGCGACATGACGGTTCACCTCGACTGGCTCAGAATGCAAGGCCTCAGCTTCTCCAACATCGATAACCTCGCCATCATTACCGGCGATGGAGACAGCATGTCGGGCACCTTCGCCGACGGCGATGCACTGTTGGTCGACCGCGGCATCTCCGAGGTCAAAACAGATGCCATCTATGTGTTCACTCTCGACGGTGATCTCTACATAAAACGGCTTCAGCGCATGACCGGCGGACTGCTGCGGATGATTTCCGATAATCCGATCTATCCACCGATCGTCATCGACGAGTCAATGATCGAACGTATGCACATCCAAGCTCGCGTCCTGCTGGCCTGGAACGCAAAGAAGCTCTAATCCAGCTGGCACTGCAATCTACCGGCAATCGGACGGAGTGCAGTCACGCCAAAACAATTTAGCATTTGCTATTGCCCAAACATTTAGCCTTTGCTAATTTTCGCTTCGTGTCACCTCTCTCAAATCAAGGACACGGACGAATGAAGCCAGCACAGCACAACGGATCGGTAGCGGTCCTCATCCACCCCACCGCCTGCAGCAGCCTCGCCAAGATACAGGCGTTTCAGCGCCGCACCGGCCTGCAAGTAGTCGTCTCCACTGACGGAAAGGCCCACGCCATCCCCTGTGCGGGAGGTGCAGCATGAGCGAGTTCAGCATTCCCCTGAGCCGAGTCATGGGCCTGGAGCGCACCCTTGAAGCCGGCGGCAGCTCCAAATGCACCCTGCGCCGCCCGGAGACCACCCTCGACGCACGGATCACCGTCGAGAACGACAACACCACCCACCATATCAAGGTGGAAATGGGAGAGCTGACCAGCTCGATGACCCTCCCCCGGAAGCTGGTGACCAAATGGCAATCGTTGCGGGACTTCCTGCAGGACCTGGCCAACGGCCGGGCTGACAGCGGCGCCATGTCGGAAGAAGCCCTTGCTCTCTTGGAGGCCCAGGACAGCATCGACCAAGTGCTGCTGGACGGCCAAATCGCCTACGTCATCAACACCGTCAACCGAGCGCTCCCTCTGGGCGCGGTCGTGACCAACGACCAAGGCGAGATTTGCGCCGCAGTCACCGGTTCCAGCAAAGAGCACCTTGTCGGCGCCCTGCGCGCGAAGCTCCAGCCCGGCCAAGAGGGGCTTGGGGAGTGCGCATGAGCACGCTGGAACAACTGCGCAGCGAATGGACTACCCCGTGCCCAACACTGACCGCTGTAAGGGAGCGCTACTTCCCTCACATCAGGTCCGACCGGCGGTTCAGGGAGCTGATTAACAAGGGCGCGATCAAGCTGAAGCTGAGCAAGCTGCACAACTCAGCGAAGGCACAGCATGTCGTCTACCTGCAGAACCTCGCTCTGTACCTCGACCAGCAAGCAGAGCACGCCTCGCATACCGCTTGATCTAGGCGGCCCCGGCCATCAGGGGCACTTGGCCCACCACCGACTCTGACACTTACCGGTGGCGGGCCTTTTCGGAGCACAGCACATGCAACCGCACCAACTTGTCCTCGCCATGGGCATCATTTGGCTTGTCACCTTGATCGTCGCGCCATACCTGTTCTCGAAGGCGCGCAGCCGTGCCTTCAACCGCGGCGTAGAGATAGGCAAGGAACACCATAGAGCCGACCTCAAACTGCAGCTCAAGACTCTCCGAGAGGAACTGGACGAGACTCGCATCCAGACCGAGGCAGACCAGCGCAAGCACCATCTGGCCGTAGCTGCGCTTAAGCGGACCATCACGGAGCTCGAAGATCGGATCATGTCCTACACCGGCATGCCCGTGACCAGGGCCGACTACGACCTGATGATCAAAGCTGTCGAGACGCTGGCCCTGGCTGAGAAAACGTGGAAGGCCGTCCAAGGAACTGAGCCATGGTGCAACCGCGCCTTGCAGCAGCGACAGGACATTCAGGCCCTCGCAGTACGCGTGCACCATCAACTGCGTAGCACACCGGCCAGCGCTGCAACAGCGGGGGCCGCAGCATGACACTGCGCAAGCACACACTGAAGCACTTCCACATGTGCTGCGGCCTGGGCGGGGGGGCGAAAGGGTTCAATCGTTCTAAGCCTATCGTTGGCAACCTGCAGGCCGGCCTGGCCGACTTCGAGCGCCTGTCGGGCGTCAAGGGCACCCTGATCGATCTGTTCACCCGCGACCAATACACCCGCTTCCACGGCAAGGAACCGCCACCTGGGTGGCGCGAGGCTACGCCGGAAGACATCCGCCGCGCAGCTGGTGGCCAGCGCCCCGACGCGGTGTTCATAAGCTCCCCGTGCAAGGGCGCTAGCGGGCTGCTGTCGGAAACGATGAGCCAAACACCTCGCTACCAGGCCCTCAACGAGCTGACCCTGCGCTGCATCTGGCTGTTCTGCGAAGCGTGGGCCGACGATCCGGTACCGCTGCTGGTGTTTGAGAACGTGCCGCGCCTCGCCACCCGTGGGCGGCACCTGCTGGATCAGATCAACAGCCTACTGGCCCAGTTTGGCTACGCCGTCGCCGAGACCACGCACGATTGCGGAGTTATCGGCGGCCTGGCCCAAAGCCGCAAGCGGTTCCTGCTTGTCGCACGCCATGTAGAGAAAGTACCGCCGTTCCTTTACGAACCAGAGAAGAAGTCCCTGCGAGCCGTGGGCGACATTCTCGGCCGCATGCCCCTGGCCGGGGACGTCGAGGCAGCAGGCCCAATGCACCGCGTGCCGGCACTGCAATGGAAGACCTGGGTACGCCTCGCCCTGGTCGAAGCCGGCAAGGATTGGCGCAGCCTGAATGATCTGGCGATCGAGGACGGCTACTTGCGCGACTTTGTGATCGTCCCCGAGGCCTATTCCGGCTACCTGGGAGTGAACGCCTGGGAGAAATCCGTAGGAACTGTGGCCGGCAAGTCCCGACCAACCAATGGCGCGTTCTCGGTAGCAGACCCACGCGCCAAAACCGGCGCGCTGCAGTACCAGCAGTACGGCGTTCGCCGCTGGGAAGACACCAGCGGCGCGGTGATCGGTGTGAAAAGCCCCGGCCAGGGAACGTTCAGCGTTGCCGATCCGCGTAGAGCGGGCGCTGGCTTCGGCAAGTACCAGGTCACTCCGTATGACAGCCCTGCGGGGACCGTCATAGCTGGCAGCACGACTGGCCAAGGCGCTTTTGCCGTGCAGGACCCACGCCCCGGTATGCGCCGCACCAAGGGTGATGCCTACCTCACCGGCGGGCATTACGGCGTTGTGCCATGGAACGGTCCGGCCGGCGCCGTATCCGCCAGCGCTATGCATGACAATGGCCGCTGGAGCGTGGCCGACCCGCGATTACCCGCGGCCAATGACCGCCTGGCCTGCGTGATCGAGTCACTAGATGGGACATGGCACCGCCCTTTCACTACCTTCGAGCTGGCCGCGATCCAGAGCCTGGTGGAGCCGGAGGAACAACTTGAGCTGGACGGCCTGAGCGATCAAGCGTGGCGCGAGCGCATCGGCAACGCCGTGCCTCCGCACGCTGCAGAGGCCGTAGCGGATGTGATGGGTACCACTTTGCTGCTGGTCGCCCTGGGCGAAACCTTCGTGCTGAGCAGCATGCCGATTTGGGTACGCCCCATCGCCGTCGGCCTGAGCGTGGCTCAGCGGGAGGCCGCTTGATGAACAGCGCATCAAGCCTGGCCCCAGGCTACGCCGTCGATCTTCTCGCTGGAAATCAGTTCAACATCGTCAGCGTGTCGGGCGGCAAGGACAGCACCGCAACCCTGCTGCTCGCGCGAGCACTGGAAGTACCCAATCTCAGCGGGGTCTTCGCCGACACCGGCAATGAACATGAGACGACGCTTGAGTATGTCGATTACCTGGTCTCGGCCACCGGAATTTCAATCCGCACAGTGCGGGCCGACTTCACCCAGCAGATCGCCCGCAAGCGCGAGTTCATAAACACGAAGTGGCGCGAGCAAGGCGTCGCCGAAAGCATCATCGAAAGCGCACTGCAGGTGTTGCAGCCCACTGGCGTGCCATTCCTTGACCTCTGCCTCTGGAAAGGCCGGTTCCCTTCCCGAAAGGCGCAGTTTTGCACCGAAGAGCTTAAACGCAACGTCATAGTAGAACAGGTGATACTCCCGCTAATCGAAGGCAGGAACATGGTCCTGTCATGGCAGGGAGTGCGCCGCGAGGAGTCGGACGTCCGACGCTACCTACCCGAACTGGACGAGGTAGGGGGCGGACTCTACAACTACCGCCCGATTCTCGACTGGCCGGTAGAGGCCGTGTTCGAAGCACACAAGTACCAAGGCATCAAACCCAATCCCCTCTACAGCCAGGGCATGGGGCGAGTTGGATGCATGCCATGCATCAACTGTCGCAAAGGTGAACTGCGAGAGATCGCAGCTCGCTTCCCCGAGCACATCGAGCGAATCGCTCACTGGGAGGACCTGGTCCGCCGGGCTAGCAAGCGTGGCGGGGCGACGTTCTTTGCGGCCGCGAATGCCAAGCATCAGCGAGGCCCAACTGAGGGCATGACCCCGGCCGAGCTCGTTGCCATCGCCAACATCCACCAAACAGTCGAGTGGTCCCGCACCACACGTGGAGGGATCCAGTACGACCTAATCGCCAGCGATGGAGAAGCAGACAGTTCAGCCTGCTCCAGCGCCTACGGCCTCTGCGACAGCAGCTGGGCGCACGAAAGCCCCCTGGAGGCAGCATGAGCACTAACCGCCATGATTGGTACATGAGCGACGGCGACGACGGCGGCCTGTATCACTGCAGGAAGTGCAGGCGCACCCACCAAGGCACTGTCCCTAGAACCCACGGCTGCCCAGTGTCCGACGCCGAACACAACGCAGCCGCTTGGCTCGGCCAGGCCGGGCTGTATCGCACTCGCTTAGAAGCCGTGCACAACTGCGAGCAGTCGGTCACTCCGGTTTCCCCCAACGAGTTATTCGAACTAGCCAGCAAACAGGTCGCCACTCAACTGAAGAGGGGGCGCAAGCGTGCCTAACCCAACCCGCACCTGGCAGCTGGTCAGCCTGATCCTGGCCTGCGCGCTGGTCGCAGCCCTGATCCAGCTCCTCCGGCCAGCCCCCGTTAACACCCAGAAAGGCACGTCACCGACTGTAAACAACTTCACCGGCTACGAGCACCTGGCCCTGAGCCCAAACGCCCGCCGCGCGCAAGAGAGGTATTCGATGTGACTACCCCACAGACCTACACCCCGACCACCCGGCCGCGCCATGGCATGCAGCCCATGATGCGTCCCGCCATGTCGTTCATCTGCGACATCTGCGGCACGGCTCGCGTGAAGGGTAACCACGACCAGTGCTCCAAGACCCGCCAGGCAGCTGGCTTCATCATCAGCCGGAGGGCTACGGCATGACCATCGACCTCACCAATCTGAAGGCTCTTGCCACCGCTGCTGCTGCCAACCAATACGACGGCGTGACCCTGAATGACTATGGCACGGCAGTGGCGCCCGCGACGGTGCTGGGCCTGATCGCCGAGATCGAGCGCCACCGCCTGGTGAACACCGAGGGCTGCAAGCCCGAGAGCAGCATCCTGCTCGCCGGCCTCCCATGCGCCGGTGCAGCGTCTTGCCGCAGCCTCGACAAGGCGGAGGGCGAGCAGCCCGACCTCAACACCTCTCCTGCCCAGGCAACTGTGCCGCCCGCACGCCGCGAGATCAAAAAAGCTGAAGACGAGTCGGCAAAACGCAATGAGAGCAGCAGCCAATGGATTAAGTGTACTGAACGACTACCGGGCGCCGAGCTGGATGGCATGGCAGTAATCGTTACCATCACGGATCCCAAAGGGCGACGAATCTCGGATTGCGCCGTATGGAACAAAGGCAGCCGCAGTCGGAAGGGGCACTTTGAATTCTGGGGCAACAAGGTAATTGAATGGCAGCCTCTCCCGGCGCCGGCGAGACGTCAGCCATGAGCCAAACAACCATCAGGCCTCGCATGGCCATCCACGGCCTCGATCTGCCTGCCATCTGTGATGTCTACGGCAATGGCAGATCAACCCGGCGACACGCCAACTGCAGCCAGATCCGCCAGCAGCGTGAGAGCAGCAAATGGGAGACGTACATGGCAAACGTGGCCGCAAAACGAAAGCTGGGGAGACGCGCATGAGCACTCCGCGCTGGGTAATGATCAAACGCGCCGCCGAGCTCACCGGCTACAGCGTCGACGCCATCGAGCACAAGGTAAAGAACGGAACATGGCCACAGGGTCGGATCTGGCGAAAAGCCCCCGACGGTCGCATCGCAATCAATATGGTGGAATACGACAAGTGGGCCGAGAGCGCACCTCAAGTGGCCTAGAGGCCGAGCTGGCCAAGCACACAGGCATCGAGATACACGGCGGCAACCTGCGGATCGCCTTTATGTGGCGCCGCATCCGCTGCCGTGAGTCCCTTGGCCTGCCGGTGACCAAAGCCAACATTAAACATGCCGCCCTACTTAGGGCGGCGATTCTTCACGAAATCAAGACCAACACCTTTGAGTATGGGCGCCACTTCCCGAACTCGAAGCATGCTGGGAACTACAGCAGCGCGAAGGACGAGCGCCTGGAGGCGCTGGCAGAACGCTACAAGCCGCTGAAGGCCATCGACATCACTCCCATGACCGAGGAGAAGTACTCCTACGCCATCGACATATGCGTCGACTTGGTGGGCAAGGATCGACTCGCAGGCATCCTGCTGCCCGAGGATATCCACCGACTCCGAGCACAACTGGTCGAGACCCGCGCACCATCGACCGCCAACCACTACTTGGCCACCTTCGCCGGCTTCCTCACCTGGTGTGAAAGCAACAAGTATTGCGTGGCAGGGCTCGCAGCTGCGTGCACACGCTTTGCTATGAGCGAGAAAGAGCCGGATCCACTGACGCACGAGGAGTTCGACCTGATCGTCACGAAAGGTTGCCTGCACCCTCAAGATGTCGCGGCAACCACGCTTGCCGTCTACACCGGCCTGCGGCCCGGTGAACTCTGCGCGCTGGCCGTGGAAGACATCGACCTGCAGGCTGGGAAGATCGAAGTAACCAGGGCGATCACTGCCAACGGCACATTCAAGCTCCCTAAGACAGGCAAGCCCCGCACGGTGCTCCTGATGGAGCCCGCGATCGAGGCCTGCAGAACACTGATCGCAATCGTGGAAAAGCACCCCAAGCGGGACATTCGCGTGTACCACAACCGGCATGAGTGGAGAGATGAGTCGGTAACCCCGCTCCTATCCCCGAGCACGCAGGCAAGGAAGAGGGTGATCAATGAGTGGTTCGTCTCAACCGCCTGGAACACGAAATGGGCAGGAATTCAGCGTCGCGCTGGCATCCGGCCAAGGCGCCCGTATCAGACACGTCACACCTATGCCTGCTGGTGCCTCACGGCAAGGGGCAACCTAGCATTCATCGCGAAGCAGATGGGGCACAAGGACTTCACAATGCTGGTCGAGGTATACGCAAAATGGATGGATGATGAATCGCCTACCGAGCTGGCTAGAATTTGGGATGGCATTCAACGAGTAGCAACTGCGAAAAAAGGAGCTATTGAAAGGTGAAGATTTCGGCTCACCAGGTCGCCGTCGCGGCTTTGCCGCTAGGCGACCTGGTGAGCGATTTTGCATGAAGAACCAGCCTTGATATCTATTAGAACCCATGTCAAGAAAATTTATCAAGCCTGATCTCAGCCATTCAATCGCCCACAAAAAAGCCCCTACAGTGAGGGGCTTTTTTGTAACGGGGATTCAGGCGATTGCGCGCTCTGATTCTCTCTGATGAACCCTGTCATTGACGACAAATTTGATAATGGACTTGACGTCATCTGAGCAGTTCTTGAACGTCATCGAGGACAAGATTATCCGGCCGTGCTTGAGAATCAAGCCGCCAATCAGCTCATCCACGAATGACTGTGTAGCATCCTTACCAGAAAAATCGATCGCAATCTTGGATCCGTTTCCGATGCACCCTTCGATTTCCTGTCGAAATGGTGCGGCAGAGGCTCTCATCCCCAGCGTTCCTATGGACTCTCGCCCAGTCGCTAGATTGATCGTTTGCATGACGCTTCCCTCGGCAATGTCAGCGTACCTCGTATCGTACGCTTCAGAATAAAATTCGTTTTCTGCAACCTACCCCCTCGCTTGAGGGCTAGTCAAAATTGATTTCGTCACCTACATCATCCTCCACTGCAGGCAGCAGTGATGGGATGTCGACTTGCGGTAACTGATCACGGTTACAGTGGAAAGAAATCGCAACTCCTTTCCATGGGCACTCAATCAAGCTACTGCTTTGGTCGTGCCCAAAATCCGTACGCAGCCAGGCATCCCCACTGGCTACTACTAAAAATCCACCAGCCGCCCCAGCAATTTTAGCTGTAGTCGTCAAACCTACCCCTTGATTTTGGCTATCAGTCTCATAGCCAACCAGAGGTCCGCGGTTACAGCTCACTCGCTCTTTCAAAGCTGCCTGAATCGCTGCGCAATCTGTCTGCTCAGCCAGCTCAGGATGTCGCTTCAGCGTCGCGAGGAACCCACAACCATTGTCGACAATGGCCAACCGTACCACACCATTCGAGCGAAAATGTTGACACGCAACCCAAACTGACGACCCAAAATTCCCCTCTTTCCTCGCATGAGACAATGCATTCTCAAGCAATTCTTTAAGAGAATACTCAATTGGACGACGGCAAGCCTCCATCAGTGGGTCAGCATTTTCTGCCGTCTGGCCGATCATAGCCTGCACCAGTCGAGAGGCGATCGCTTCTGACTGCCCGTCTACCACCCTCTGCAGCTCGACGCAGCTATCAGGCTCACCCTCTGGATTTCTCCCGCTCTCAACATCGACACCCTCGACACTGAGACCTTGAAAGAAATCCATTCGGACGAAATATTTGATCATGTCCTTCGGCATGAAGCGAACGTGGAACGTTCTCCCTACCGGCTGACATTCCAAGGTAGCCCTAAGCACTGCTAACCCCAGAGGATCAATAAAGCAGAGCTCCGAAGCATCCAAAGTCACATTGTCAGTACCTGCATTGAGACTAGCGCAGAAACGAAAAAGTGCCTCAGGGTCTGACTCGCTCAGCGATTTCGGGAAATGGATGGCATCATCCGACAAGCTCATATTCATTCCCCACACGCTTGCAAATCCTTGCGAAATTTTTTGGCGATCGACTATATCGATTCGCCATCACCGTTTCAAGAAGCCTTCCAATGGTGAGTGGCTACGCCGACAAGCGGCCCTAGTAAGTCGAACCAAGGCTCAACCCGGAAAACCCCAGCCCAGCAAGCCACCACCGAGTGCTGGCCCCTGGCTGTCCGTGTTAACCTTGCAGGTATTGCCAAGCAAACGGGTCACACACCTCACTAGCGGGTGACGGGCTGTGAGCTTGATGGGCTGTAGAGGCATCTCCTGCAAAGCAATTGCCCCTAATTTGCCCCACACACATACTGCGAACCACCTAAGCTATTGATGAATAAAGCAATTTCTGACTTTTCCGCACACACCCCGATGATGCAGCAATACTGGAAGCTGAAAAACCAGCACCCGGACCAGCTGATGTTCTACCGCATGGGCGACTTCTACGAGATCTTCTACGAAGATGCAAAGAAAGCCGCAAAGCTGCTGGATATCACCCTGACCGCCCGCGGGCAGTCGGCGGGCCAGTCGATTCCCATGTGCGGGATTCCGTTCCACTCGCTCGAAGGCTACCTGGCCAAGCTGGTCAAGCTCGGCGAGTCGGTGGTGATCTGCGAGCAGATCGGCGACCCGGCTACCAGCAAGGGCCCGGTGGAGCGCCAGGTGGTGCGCATCATCACCCCGGGCACGATCAGCGACGAGGCGTTGCTCGATGAGCGTCGCGACAACCTGATTGCCGCCTTGCTCGGCGATGAGCGGCTGTTCGGCCTGGCGGTGCTGGACATCACCAGCGGCAATTTCACCGTGCAGGAGATCAAGGGCTGGGAGAACCTGCTGGCCGAGCTCGAGCGCATCAACCCGGTGGAGCTGCTGATCCCGGATGACTGGCCACAGGGCCTGCCAGCGGAGAAGCGCCGTGGCGCCCGGCGCCGCGCCCCGTGGGACTTCGACCGTGATTCGGCACGCAAGAGCCTTTGCCAGCAGTTCGCCACCCAGGACCTCAAGGGCTTTGGCTGCGACAAGCTGACCCTGGCCATTGGCGCCGCCGGCTGCCTGCTGAGCTACGCCAAGGAAACCCAGCGCACCGCACTGCCCCACCTGCGCAGCCTGCGTCACGAGCGCCTGGACGACACCGTCATCCTCGATGCCGCCAGCCGCCGCAACCTGGAGCTGGACATCAACCTGGCCGGTGGCCGCGACAACACCCTGCAATCGGTGATCGACCGCTGCCAGACCGCCATGGCCAGCCGCCTGCTGACCCGCTGGCTGAACCGTCCGCTGCGCGACCTGAAGGTGCTCAAGGCACGCCAGGACTCGATCCGCTGCCTGCTCGACGGCTACCGCTTCGAAAAGCTGCAGCCGCAGCTCAAGGAAATCGGCGACATCGAGCGGATTCTCGCGCGTATCGGCCTGCGCAACGCCCGCCCGCGTGACCTGGCACGCCTGCGCGACGCCCTTGGCGCACTGCCCGAGCTGCAGAACGCCATGGCCGAGCTGGAGGCTCCGCACCTGGCGCGCCTGGCGGCGATCACCGGCACCTACCCGGAGCTGGCCGGCCTGCTGGAGCGGGCTATCATCGACAACCCGCCGGCGGTGATCCGCGACGGTGGCGTGCTCAAGACCGGCTACGACAGCGAACTGGACGAACTGCTGTCGATCAGCGAGAACGCCGGCCAGTTCCTCATCGACCTGGAAGCCCGTGAGAAGGCCCGCACGGGCCTGGCCAACCTCAAGGTCGGCTACAACCGCGTGCATGGCTATTTCATCGAGCTGCCGACCAAGCAGGCCGAACAGGCTCCCGCCGACTATATCCGCCGGCAGACGCTCAAAGGCGCTGAACGCTTCATCACCCCCGAGCTGAAGACGTTCGAGGACAAGGCGCTGTCGGCCAAGAGCCGTGCCCTGGCTCGCGAGAAGATGCTCTACGATGCCTTGCTCGAAACGTTGATCGGGCACCTGGCGCCACTGCAGGACAGCGCCGCGGCGCTGGCCGAGCTGGATGTGCTGAGCAACCTGGGCGAACGCGCCCTGAACCTGGACCTGAACTGCCCAAGCTTCGTCGACGAGCCGTGCCTGCGCATCGAGCAGGGCCGCCACCCGGTGGTCGAGCAGGTGTTGACCACGCCGTTCGTGGCCAACGACCTGGGCCTTGACGACAGCACGCGCATGCTGATCATCACCGGCCCGAACATGGGCGGTAAGTCCACCTACATGCGCCAGACCGCGCTGATCGTGCTGCTGGCGCATATCGGCAGCTTCGTCCCGGCAGCCGCCTGCGAACTGTCGCCGGTGGACCGTATCTTCACCCGTATCGGCTCCAGCGACGACCTGGCCGGCGGGCGCTCGACCTTCATGGTCGAGATGAGCGAAACCGCCAACATCCTGCACAACGCCACCGACCGCAGCCTGGTGCTGATGGACGAAGTCGGCCGCGGCACCAGTACCTTCGATGGCCTGTCGCTGGCCTGGGCCGCCGCCGAACGCCTGGCCCAACTGCGCGCCTACACATTGTTCGCCACCCACTACTTCGAACTGACCGTGCTGCCGGACAGCGAGCCGCTGGTGGCCAACGTGCACTTGAATGCTACCGAGCACAATGAACGCATCGTGTTCCTGCACCATGTGCTGCCGGGCCCCGCAAGCCAGAGCTACGGCCTGGCCGTGGCGCAACTGGCGGGCGTGCCGGCGGCGGTGATCCAGCGGGCCCGCGAGCACCTGGGCCGGCTGGAGACCACCAGCCTGCCCCATGAAGCGCCAGTTACAACGCCGCGGGACAATATGCCCCACGTGCCCCACCAGAGCGACTTGTTCGCCAGCCTGCCACACCCGGCCATCGAGAAGCTGGGCAAGCTGGACCTGGATGACATGACGCCGCGCCAAGCTATCGAAATGCTATATCAACTGAAAAACCTGTTATAACGGCCCACCGCGCAAGCTGGTAGAATCCGGCGCGGTTTGCGAAGGCTGCAGGTTATTAGCCTGGTCTGCAGCCAGCACCGTGAACCGCGCTGCCCTGGAAGGAAGGGCAAGCTGCCGTCGCCTGAGGAGAGAATTAGAAATGACCTTCGTCGTCACCGACAACTGCATCAAATGCAAGTACACCGACTGCGTGGAAGTCTGTCCGGTGGACTGCTTCTACGAAGGCCCGAACTTCCTGGTGATTCACCCGGATGAATGCATCGACTGTGCGCTGTGCGAGCCTGAGTGCCCGGCCCAGGCGATTTTCTCGGAAGACGAAGTGCCGTCCGGCATGGAGAACTTCATCGAGCTGAACGCCGAGCTGGCCGAGATCTGGCCGAACATCACCGAAAAGAAAGACGCCCTGGCGGACGCCGAAGAGTGGGATGGCAAGCCTGGCAAGATCGCTGATCTTGAGCGCTGACAGCGCCCAGGTACGAAAAAGGCCCGCGAGGGCCTTTTTTCATTTTCAGCAGGCAAAAAAAGGGGCGGTTTGACCCGCCCACATTTTTTCCGTAGTCCCTGTATGTCCCAATCATCATCCTGATGAATCGCGTCCCGCGATGTCCTTGGCCATCATCCTTGATAGCCTGTGTCAGTCCGTAGACACAGTTCGAATACTAGCGATTCCCCGCCTTGCTACAAGCAGCGAATATCTCAGGATGATTCAGGCGAAACATCTTCTGATATTTATAAAAATTATATATTTCATGCACTTAGAAAAAGTATGCCATTAGAAACGACATTGATTTACTGATCCCTACAGCGATCACTTACATGATGAGTAAGCGAATGCTTACACGCGATACTACGAGGGTGGCGAAATAAACACTTTTGCTGAGGGTGTCATGGACTCCTCCCTCCTCAATGCCGCCCTCGCCAACGGTCAAGCCCCAGCAGTACCAGCCCGATGGCCCAGAACCCTGCCAGCACCCCCACCGCATTCGTCAGCACCTGCCCATAGCCAAGCCGCGCCACGTCGACGAACGGATAGGGATAGACGCCGATCTCATGCCCGCGCAGCAGCACGAAGGCAAAATACAGCATCGGATACAGCGCCCAGGCTGCCAGATGCCAGAGCCGCAGCCGCCCCTTAGGTACCTCGAACCACCAGTACAGGATGAACAGCAGCGGCATCACGTCGTGCAGCAACTCGTCCGCCAGCCACTGCCAGCCCTGGGGTTGCCATAGGTGTCGCAGCAATAGGCTATACGCCAGCGCCACCAGCACGATACTGGCCGCAACGCACGAGCTGATCGCCGGGGAAAGAAACCAGCGCCTGGCCGCCGAATCACGACCAAACGCGGCATGGCTCAGCACCGTGGCCACCAGCGTATTGCTGAGCACGGTGAAATAGCAGAACAGGTTGACCATCCCGCCGATCAGGCTGGCCTGTTCCTGCCAACGTGCCAGCAGTACCAGGTACAGCTGGATCGCCAATCCCGCCCAGCCAAGAACGGCCGCCAGGGCAAGCCAAGGCCGGCGCGGCATCAGCCTTTGCGCTGCAGCTTCACGTAAAGCTGCTCGACCTTCTCCCGGGCCCAGGGGGTCTTGCGCAGGAAGGTCAGGCTCGACTTGATCGTCGGGTCGCTTTTGAAGCAGCGGATATCGATGCGTTCGGCCAGGCCCTGCCACTGATAGTGCGCCACCAGCTCGGTGAGGATCTGTTCGAGGGTCTTGCCGTGCAGCGCGTTATGGTTGGCCGTGCTCATGCAGTGCTCCAGGTTCGGGAAGGTGCGCACCTTACACGAGTGTAGCGAGCGGGTGGGATCGAGGTTGCTTGGCCCGCCACAGCCCGGCTGAAGACGATGCAAAAACCACTGGCAAGCACGGAAAGCCTTGTGCTGAAATAGTTATGTTATATTGTAACAACACAAAGAATCTGCCAAGGAACGCCACATCCCCATGCGTCACATGCCGCTGCACCTCTCCCCCCTTGCCGTCGCGCTCTGGCTGGCCTCGACTTCCAGCCAGGCGGTGGAACTGCAACCCCAGGTAATTACCGCCAACCCATTGGGCAACGCCCAGCTGGCCGCCCCCACCACCGTCCTTGAAGGCGATAACCTGCTGCAGCAGCAACAGGGCAGCCTCGGCGAGACCCTCAACAAACAGCCTGGTGTTGCCTCCACCTGGTTCGGCCCCGGCGCCAGCCGCCCGGTGATCCGCGGCCTGGACGGTGACCGCATTCGCATCCTGCGCAACGGCGTCGGCGCCCTGGATGCCTCGTCGCTGTCCTACGACCACGCCGTGCCGCTGGACCCGGTGACCGTCGAGCGGGTCGAGATCGTCCGCGGCCCGGCCGCCCTGCTCTATGGCGGCAACGCCATTGGCGGGGTGGTCAACACCTTCGACAACCGCATCCCCGACGCGCCCATCGACGGCATCCATGGCGCCGGCGAGCTGCGCTACGGCGGTGCCGACACCACACGCAGCAGTGCCGGCAAACTGGAGGCCGGCAACGGCACCTTCGCCCTGCACCTGGATGCCAACAGTCGCCAGTTCAACGACCTGCGCATCCCCGGCTATGCCCGCAGCTCGAAGGTGCGCGACGCCGACGAGCCCGGTAGCAAGCACCGCCTGAAGAACAGCGACGGACGCCAGGACGGCGGTGCGATAGGCGGTTCCTATCATTGGGATCACGGCTATACCGGCCTGTCCTACAGCCGCTATGACAGCAACTACGGCTCGGTAGCCGAGCCCGGCGTGCGCCTGGACATGCAGCAGGACCACTACGGCTTCGCCTCGGAGCTGCGCGATCTCGACGGACCATTCAGCTCGGTGAAGGTCGATGCCGGCTACACCGACTACCAGCACCGTGAAATCGAAAGCGGTGAAGTGCACACTACCTTCAAGAACAAGGGCTACGAAGCACGCATCGAAGCCCGCCACCAGCCGCTGGGCCCGGTCGAGGGCGTGATCGGTGCACAGGTCAGCCGCAACGAGTTCTCCGCACTGGGCGAGGAAGCCTTTGTCCCGCACACCGATACCGACAGCCTGGCGCTGTTCCTGCTCGAGCAATGGCAGGCCACCGAGCGCCTGAACCTGAGCCTGGGCGCGCGCATGGAACATACCCGGGTCGATCCGGATGCCAAGGGCAACGAAACATTTGCAGGAGCCGATAGCGCCAGCAGCTTCAATGCCTTCAGTCTGTCATCGGGCGCGGTGTACCAGCTCGACCCGGTCTGGTCGCTGGCCGCCAACCTCGGCTATACCGAGCGCGCGCCGACCTTCTACGAGCTGTATGCCAACGGCGCCCATGTGGCGACCGGCGCCTACGAGATCGGTGACCCGAACCTGAACAAGGAAAAAGCCATCTCCGGCGACCTGGCCCTGCGCTTCGACAACGGCACCCACAAGGGCAGCGTCGGTGTGTTCTACAGCCATTTTCGCAACTACATCGGCCTGATCGGCACCGGCAACCTGCGTGAAGGGCATGATCACGACCATGGCGACGATCATGACCATGATCACGATCACGGTGATATCCCCGAGTATGCCTACCAGGGTGTGCGCGCACGCTTCTACGGTATCGAGGCCCAGGACCGCTGGAAGTTGCTGGAGAATCGCTACGGCAGCTTCGCCCTGGAACTGTCCGGCGACTACACCCGGGCCAAGAACCTCGACAGCGGCGAGCCGCTGCCACGTATCGCACCACTGCGCCTGAACAGCGGCCTAGTCTGGGAACTGGATCGCTGGCAGGCTCGGGTCGATGTGCAGCATGCCGCGTCGCAACGGCGCAAACCGGCCAACGAAACCGGCACCGACGGCTACACCACCCTCGGCGCAAGCGTGGGGTATCGCTTCGACATCGGCCAGAGTGAATGGCTGGCGTTCGTGCGCGGCGAGAACCTCACCGACCAGACCGTGCGCTATGCCAGCTCGATCCTGCGCGATATCGCGCCGGCGCCGGGGCGTAGTGTGCAGGTTGGCTTGCGCACCTCGTTCTGACCTTATCGCAGGGTAAGCCCTCTCCCACTGTGGGGTGGGCTACCCGGCGAGGGCCGATGGACTGTTACCCCATCAGCAACAATCCCCTGCGACATTTTGTCTTTTTTTCTTACAACTTCCCCTATATCCTCCCCGCCGCAAGCTGAATCGCTTCACTCGATACCCATCGCAGCCATTTCCCTTCGAAGACCTCGCACTTCGTTGCGCTTGCCGTTTCCTCAACAATCAAAAGATAGCGCTATCTCATGCTCCAGCTGTCCAATACCCGCTACTCCGGCCTCGCCCTCGCCACCCTGCTCGGTGCCCTTTCCCCTACCACCAGTGCTGGCGAAATGTTCGCCAAGGACTCGAAGTGGATGCTCGGCGACTGGGGCGGTACCCGCAGTGAACTGCTGGAAAAGGGCTACGACTTCACCCTTGGCTACACCGGCGAGATGGGCAGCAATCTGCACGGCGGCTACAGTCACGACCGCGCCGCACGCTACAGTGACCAGTTCACCTTCGGCGTGAACATGGACCTGCAGAAGATCCTCGGCTGGCACGACACCGAGGTGCAGCTGACCGTCACCGAACGTCACGGCAACAACATCAGCAACGACCGCATCAACGACCCGCGCGTCGGCGGCTTCACCTCGGCCCAGGAAGTCTGGGGCCGTGGCCAGACCTGGCGTCTGACCCAGATGTGGATCAAGCAGAAGTACTTCGATGGCGCGCTGGACGTGAAATTCGGCCGCTTCGGCGAGGGCGAGGACTTCAACAGCTTCCCCTGCGACTTCCAGAACTTGGCGTTCTGCGGCTCGCAGGTGGGCAACTGGGTGGGCGGCATCTGGTACAACTGGCCGGTCAGCCAGTGGGCCCTGCGCGTGCGCTACAACCTCGATGACGCGCTCTACGCCCAGGTCGGGGTGTTCGAGCAGAACCCCTCGAACCTCGAGAGCGGCAACGGTTTCAAGCTCAGCGGCAGTGGCACCCAGGGCGCGGTGATGCCGATCGAACTGGTCTGGAGTCCGCGGGTCAATGGCCTGAAAGGGGAATATCGCGTCGGCTACTACTACAGTAATGCCAAGGCACAGGATGTACTCAAGGACAGCAACGGTACGCCCGCCGCCATCAGCGGCGCCGCCTATCGCAGCAGCTCGAGCAAGCACGGCCTGTGGCTCGGCGCCCAGCAGCAGGTGACCGCGCTGGCCTCCGACCAGTCCCGCGGCCTGAGCCTGTTCGCCAACGCCACGGTGCACGACAAGAAGACCAATGCCATCGACAACTATGTGCAGGCAGGTGTGGTTTACAAAGGGCCGTTCGATGCCCGCGCCAAGGACGACATCGGTTTCGCCCTGGCCCGCGTGCACGTCAACCCCGGCTATCGCAAGAACGCCCGCCTCAGCAACCAGGCCAACGGCCTGGACGACTACGACAATCCCGGCTTCCTGCCCGTGCAGGACACCGAGTACAGCGCTGAACTCTATTACGGCATCCACCTGGCCGACTGGCTCACCGTACGCCCGAACCTGCAGTACATCCGCCATCCGGGCGGGGTGTCGCGGGTCGACGACGCGTTGATCGGCGGCCTGAAGATCCAGAGCAGTTTCTAACCCGACCCTTTCACACTACGGAGAACAGACGATGAGCACTGACGGTGCCAAGAATGGAACCCGCTGGCTACCGCGCCTGATGGGCGTGCTGCTGCTACTGATGGGCCTGGCCCTGCTGGCCGGCGGCATCAAGCTGAGCCAGCTGGGCGGCTCGCTTTACTACCTGATTGCCGGTATCGGCTTCGCCCTGTCCGGCATCCTGCTGCTGGCCAAGCGGCGCATCGCCCTGGGCCTGTATGGCCTGGTACTGCTGGGCAGCACCGCCTGGGCTCTGCTGGAAGTGGGCCTGGACTGGTGGCAGCTGGTGCCGCGCCTGGCCATCTGGTTCGCCATCGGCGTGGTCCTGCTGCTGCCGTGGGCGCGCCGCCCGCTGGTCGGCCCTGCGTCCAAGGTCAACACCGCCCTGCTCAGCGTCGCCGTGGTCGCCTCCGGCGCCACTGCCGTGGCCAGCCAGTTCACTCACCCGGGCGAAATCCGTGGCGAGTTCACCCGCGACAACAGCGAGATGGGCAGCGCCGCCCCGGCCATGCCCGACGGTGAATGGCAGGCCTACGGCCGCACCGAGCACGGCGACCGCTACTCGCCGCTGCGCCAGATCACCCCGCAGAACGCCTACCGCCTGGAAGAGGCCTGGCGTATCCGCACCGGCGACCTGCCGACCGAGAACGACCCGGTGGAGCTGACCAACCAGAACACGCCGCTGAAGGTCAACGGCATGCTCTACGCCTGCACCGCCCACAGCCGCCTGCTGGCGCTGGACCCGGACACCGGCGCCGAGATCTGGCGCTTTGATCCGCAGGTCAAGAGCCCCACCGGCACTTTCAAGGGCTTCGCCCACATGACCTGCCGCGGCGTCTCGTACTATGACGAGAACAACTACGTCAGCCGTGATGGCAGCCCCGCGCCGAAGATCACCGACGCAGGCCAGGCCGTGGCCCAGGCCTGCCCGCGCCGCCTCTACCTGCCCACCGCCGACGCCCGCCTGATCGCCATCAACGCCGACAATGGCAAGGTCTGCGAAGGCTTCGCCAACCAGGGCGTGATCGACCTGACCCGTGGCATCGGCCCGTTCACCGCCGGTGGTTACTACTCCACTTCCCCGGCCGCGATCACCCGCAGCCTGGTGATCATCGGTGGCCACGTCACCGACAATGAGTCGACCAACGAGCCGTCCGGCGTGATCCGCGCCTACGACGTGCACGACGGCCACCTGGTGTGGAACTGGGACAGCAACAACCCCGACGACACCAAGCCCCTGGCCGACGGCAAGTTCTACAGCCGCAACTCGGCCAACATGTGGTCGATCGCCAGCGTCGACGAAGACCTCGGCATGATCTACCTGCCGCTGGGCAACCAGACCCCTGACCAGTGGGGCGCCGACCGCACCCCGGGCGCCGAGAAGTACAGCGCCGGCATCGTCGCCCTGGACCTGGCCACCGGCAAGGCGCGCTGGAACTACCAGTTCACCCACCACGACCTGTGGGACATGGACGTCGGCAGCCAGCCCACCCTGGTGCACCTGAAGACCGACGACGGCGTCAAGCCGGCGGTCATCGTGCCGACCAAGCAAGGCAGCCTGTACGTGCTCGACCGCCGCGACGGCACGCCGATCGTGCCGATCCGCGAGATCCCGGTACCCCAAGGCGCGGTCAAGGGCGACCATACCGCGCCGACCCAGGCCCGTTCCGACCTCAACCTGCTCGGCCCTGACCTGACCGAACAGGCCATGTGGGGCGCCACGCCGTTCGACCAGATGCTCTGCCGCATCCAGTTCCGCAGCCTGCGCTACGAAGGCCAGTACACCCCGCCGTCCGAGCAGGGCAGCCTGGTCTACCCAGGCAACGTCGGCGTGTTCAACTGGGGCAGCGTCTCGGTCGACCCGGTGCGCCAGATCCTCTTCACCTCGCCGAACTACATGGCTTTCGTGTCGAAGATGGTCCCACGCGAGCAGGTCGCCGAAGGCAGCAAGCGCGAAAGCGAGACCAGCGGCGTGCAGCCGAACACAGGTGCGCCGTACGCCGTGACCATGCACCCGTTCATGTCGCCACTGGGCATTCCGTGCCAGGCGCCGGCCTGGGGCTACGTGGCAGCCATCGACCTGTTCACCAACAAAGTGGTGTGGAAACACAAGAACGGCACCACCCGTGACAGCACCCCGGTGCCGATCGGCATGCCGGTGGGCGTGCCAAGCATGGGTGGCTCGATCGTCACTGCCGGCGGCGTCGGCTTCCTCAGCGGCACCCTGGACCAGTACCTGCGCGCCTACGACGTGAAGAACGGCCAGGAGCTGTGGAAGGCTCGCCTGCCGGCCGGCGGCCAGGCCACGCCGATGAGCTACACCGGCAAGGATGGCAAGCAGTACGTGCTGGTAACCGCCGGCGGCCATGGCTCGCTCGGTACGAAAATGGGCGACTACATCATCGCTTACAAATTGGCTGAGTAAGCGTCACGCCTGTCGCGGGGCAAGCCCGCTCCCATCGAGGGAGCGGGCTTGCCCCGCTATTGTTTCCCCCGCAGTTCTCCCCCCTTCGTCTACCATTGAAACCTGCCAACCACCGCCCCATCTAAGCACCATAGCCATTCACGCAGGTGCCCCATGAGCGACCAGCAGGATTTCCCGGAACACCCCGACGAACACAGCGAAGTCGAACATCTCGATCCCTCGACCGCACCCGGTCACCATCTCGCCCTGCCCGGCCAGCAGCTGCCGGACAAGGTCTACGTGATCCCGATCCACAACCGCCCGTTCTTCCCCGCGCAAGTGCTGCCGGTGATCGTCAATGAAGAACCTTGGGCCGAAACCCTCGACTTGGTCGCCAAGACCCCGCACCACTCCCTGGCGCTGTTCTTCATGGACACCCCGCCGGAAGACCACCGCCACTTCGACACCAAGGCCCTGCCCGAATACGGCACCCTGGTGAAGGTGCACCACGCCAGCCGCGAAGGCGGCAAGCTGCAGTTCGTCGCCCAGGGCCTGACCCGCGTGCGCATCCGCACCTGGCTCAAGCACCACCGCCCGCCCTACCTGGTGGAGGTCGACTACCCACGCCAGCCGGCGGAGCCCACCGACGAGGTGAAAGCCTACGGCATGGCCCTGATCAACGCGATCAAGGAGCTGCTGCCGCTCAACCCGCTGTACAGCGAAGAGCTAAAGAACTACCTCAACCGCTTCAGCCCCAACGATCCGTCACCACTGACCGACTTCGCCGCCGCCCTCACTTCGGCCACTGGCAACCAGCTGCAGGAAGTGCTCGATTGCGTGCCCATGCTCAAGCGCATGGAAAAGGTCCTGCCGATGCTGCGCAAGGAGGTCGAGGTCGCCCGCCTGCAGAACGAGATCTCCGCCGAGGTAAACCGCCAGATCGGCGAGCACCAACGCGAATTCTTCCTCAAGGAACAGCTCAAGGTCATCCAGCAGGAGCTGGGCCTGACCAAGGACGACCGCAGCGCCGACGTGGAGCAGTTCCAGCAGCGCCTGGCGGGCAAGACCCTGCCCGAGCAGGCGAAAAAACGTATCGACGAAGAGATGGGCAAGCTGGCGATCCTCGAGACCGGCTCGCCGGAGTATGCCGTCACCCGCAACTACCTGGAGTGGGCCACCGCCCTGCCCTGGGGTGTGTACGGCAAGGACAAGCTCGACCTCAAGCACGCGCGCAAGGTACTCGACCGCCACCACGCCGGGCTCGACGACATCAAGGAACGCATCCTCGAGTTCCTCGCCGTCGGCGCCTGGAAGGGTGAGATCAGCGGCTCCATCGTGCTGCTGGTGGGCCCGCCCGGGGTGGGCAAGACCAGCATCGGCAAGTCCATCGCCGAATCCCTGGGCCGGCCGTTCTACCGGTTCAGCGTCGGCGGCATGCGCGACGAGGCCGAGATCAAGGGCCACCGCCGCACCTACATCGGCGCCCAGCCGGGCAAGCTGGTGCAGGCGCTGAAGGAGGTCGAGGTGATGAACCCGGTGATCATGCTCGACGAGATCGACAAGATGGGCCAGAGCTACCAGGGCGACCCAGCCTCGGCGCTGCTGGAAACCCTCGACCCGGAACAGAACGTCGACTTCCTCGACCACTACCTGGACCTGCGCCTGGACCTGTCCAAGGTGCTGTTCGTCTGCACCGCCAACACCCTGGACTCGATCCCCGGCCCCTTGCTCGATCGCATGGAAGTGATCCGCCTGTCCGGCTATATCACCGAAGAAAAGCTGGCCATCGCCAAGCGCCACCTGTGGCCCAAGCAGCTGGACAAGGCCGGCGTGGCCAAGACCAGCCTGAGCATCAACGACGCCGCGCTGCGTGCGGTGATCGAGGGCTATGCCCGCGAAGCCGGGGTGCGTCAGCTGGAGAAACAGCTGGGCAAGCTGGTGCGCAAGTCGGTGGTCAAACTGCTGGAAGACCCGGACGCCAAGCTCAAGATCGCCGCCAAGGACCTCGAGCCCGCCCTGGGCATGCCGGTGTTCCGCAGCGAGCAGGTGCTGGCCGGTAAGGGTGTTATCACCGGTCTTGCCTGGACCAGCATGGGCGGCGCCACCCTGCCGATCGAGGCCACGCATATCCACAGCCTCAACCGCGGCCTCAAGCTCACCGGGCAGTTGGGTGACGTGATGAAGGAATCGGCAGAGATCGCCTACAGCTATATCAGTTCGAACCTCAAGCAGTTCGGTGGCACCCCCGGCTACTTCAACGAGGCGTTCATCCACCTGCACGTGCCCGAGGGCGCCACGCCCAAGGACGGCCCCAGCGCCGGTGTGACCATGGCCAGCGCCCTGCTGTCGCTGGCCCGCGACCAGGCGCCGAAGAAAGGCGTGGCCATGACCGGCGAGCTGACCCTGACCGGCCAGGTGCTGCCGATCGGCGGGGTGCGCGAGAAAGTGATCGCCGCGCGGCGCCAGAAGATCTTCGAGCTGATCCTGCCGGAGGCCAACCGTGGCGATTTCGAAGAATTGCCTGACTACCTGAAGGAAGGGCTGAGCGTGCACTTTGCCAAGCGCTTTGCCGACGTGGCGAAAGTATTGTTCTAAAGAGGACGGGGCCGCGTTGCGGCCCTATCGCCGGCAAGCCGGCTCCCACAAAGTGCAGGATGTATCCTACTTGTGGGAGCCGGCTTGCCGGCGATAGGGCGCGCGTAGACCACACAAACTTGCGACAGCTTCGGTTATCCTCAGGCCATTCCAGCTTCAGGAGCCAACATGACCCTCCCTCGCCTGCTCGTTCCCGCCGCCCTGGCCCTGCTCACCGCTTGCGCCCAGCAACCGCAACGCACCGTCGAACTGGACGGCGAAAGCGAATGCCCAAAGCGCCTGCAGGTCGGCCAGACCCTGACCCTCACCCTGCCCAGCAACCCCACCACCGGCTACCGCTGGCTGCTGCAGAACCCGGCTTCGGAGATCCTGCGCAGCCTTGGCCCCGAGGTATACAGTTCTCCGGAGCAAGCTGGCATCGTCGGCAGCGGTGGCCTGTCCAGCTGGCGCTTCCAGGCCAAGGCCGCCGGCGAGGGCCATCTGATCCTGGTCTACCAGCAGCCCTGGGCCCCGGAAGTACGTCCGGTACAGACCTTCGATTGCGCCATTCGGGTCAACTGAGCGAACGGCGCCGGTCAGCCAGTCATGCAAGCTTGCCGTGGTTTGGCTAGAATGCCGCCCCTGTAGATTGCCAGCCGCCTGGACCCACCGTGAGCAAACAACCCGACCGCCTATTCGCCCAACCCCTGGAGCAGGTGCCCGACTTCGTCTTCAACGAAGACGTGGTGCAGGTGTTCCCGGACATGATCAAGCGTTCGGTGCCCGGTTACCCGACCATCGTCGAGAACCTCGGCGTGCTGGCCGCGCGCTTCGCCCAGCCGGGCTCCGCACTGTACGACCTCGGCGCCTCGCTGGGCGCGGTGACCCAGGCGCTGCGTCGCCACGTGCGCGCGAACGGCTGCCGGGTGATCGCGGTGGATAACTCCGCGGCCATGGTCGAGCGCTGCCGCCAGTACCTCACCGCCCAGGACTCGATGTTCCAGGAGTTGCTGCCGGTGCAGGTGCTGGAGGCCGATATTCTCGCCCTGCCCTTCGAGCCGGCCTCTGTGGTGGCGATGAACTTCACCCTGCAGTTCGTCGCTCCCGAACAGCGCCTGGACCTGCTTGCCCGCATCCGCCAGGCACTTTTGCCGGGCGGCGCGTTGATTCTCTCGGAGAAACTGCGCTTCACCGACGCCCAGGAGCAGGAACTGCTCAACGAACTGCACCTGGACTTCAAGCGTGCCAATGGCTACAGCGAACTGGAAATCGCCCAGAAGCGCAGCGCCATCGAGAACGTGATGAAACCCGACACCCTGGAAACCCATGAAGCGCGCCTGCGCGCCGCCGGCTTCTCCAAGGTCGTGCCCTGGTTCCAATGCCTCAACTTCGCCTCGCTGATAGCCCTGCCATGATCGATCTGTCCCCCCTTGTCCGCCGCCTGGCGGGCACCCCCCTTGCCACCTGGTCCCAAGGCCTGCAGGCGCAACTCGAGAGCAAGCTGGAAAAAGGCCACGGCGACCTCGATCGCTGGCGCGGCGCCCTCGACGCACTGCCGCAGCTGACCCCGAGCGAAGTCGACCTGGTCGACGGCCTGCGCCTGGACTGCGACTGCGACGACGCCACCCGCGCGCAGATGCGCCAGGCGCTGATGGGCCTGTCGCCCTGGCGCAAGGGCCCGTTCGACCTGTTCGGCGTGCATGTCGATACCGAATGGCGCTCGGACTGGAAATGGTCGCGGGTCGGCCCGCACCTGGACCTCAAGGGCAAGCGCGTACTCGACGTGGGGTGCGGCAACGGCTACTACCAGTGGCGCATGCTCGGCGCCGGCGCCGACATGGTCATCGGCGTCGACCCCAACTGGTTGTTCTTCTGCCAGTTCCAGGCCGTGCAGCAATACCTGCCGGACTTGCCGGCGTGGCACCTGCCGTTCGCCCTCGAAGAGCTGCCGGCCAACCTCGAAGGTTTCGACACCGTGTTCTCCATGGGCGTGTTCTACCACCGCCGCTCGCCCATCGAGCACCTGCTGGCGCTCAAGGATTGCCTGGTCAAGGGTGGCGAGCTGGTGCTGGAAACCCTGGTGATCGAGGGCGACGAAAACCAGGTGCTGGTACCCGAGGACCGCTACGCGCAGATGCGCAACGTATGGTTCCTGCCGTCGGTGCCGGCCCTGGAGCGCTGGCTGCGCCGCGCCGGTTTCAGCGATGTGCGCTGTGTCGATGTCAGCGTCACCAGCGTCGAGGAACAACGCAGCACCGAGTGGATGCGCTATCAGTCACTGGGCGACTTCCTCGACCCGAACGACCACGGCAGGACCATCGAAGGCCTGCCGGCACCACGCCGCGCCACATTGCTGGCGCGCAAATAAAAAAAGGCGCCCGCTAGGGCGCCGAGGCTCACCTGCGCCGAGGAGCTGTGGCGGCGCAGGCGTGTGGTGCTCAATCCTTGGCCAGCTCGCGGGCCTTCTCTTCTGCCTTGCGCTCGCGCTCGGCCACAGCTTGCTGCTTGTCGCCGTGCAAACGCGCCTGATCCTCGCGGAAGGCTTGCCAGAATTGCTTCGAACGCTCCCCGCCACCCTCGGCGAAAATGCTGGTGCTGCCCAGGGCGAGGATCGCCAGCAGCAGGTACTTGGTCAGGCTCATCGTGCTTGCCTCGTGATAACCGTTTCGACAGGGCCATCATCGCAAGCGGGAGCTAACGCCAAGGTGAGGCAGACATTACAGTCCTGAAATCCCCGCCGTACCGCGTGGGAGCGGGCTTGCCCCGCGATTGCGACAAGCCTGTCGCGCATATGACCCACAGATTACAAATCAGCAATCCTCCTCTTTTCGCCATTCGCATCCAGTAACATTCCCGCCGCTTGACCCTGATGTCACTACAGGGTCGAGAATCGCCCCCTTTCCACACAGAGCCCGACCATGCGCCTACTGATCATCGAGGACGAACCACGCACCGCCGACTACCTGCAACAGGGCCTGCGCGAGAACGGGTATGTGGTCGACTGCGCCTCCAGCGGCACCGATGGTCTGCACTTGGCCCGCCAGCAGCCCTACGATCTGGTGATCCTTGACGTCAACCTGCCCGGGCTCGATGGTTGGGGCGTGCTGCAGCGCCTGCGCGCCGAATCCTCCACGCGGATCATGATGCTCACCGCCCACGGCCGTCTCGCCGATCGCGTCAAGGGGCTGGACCTGGGCGCAGACGACTACCTGCTGAAGCCGTTCGAATTCCCCGAGCTGCTGGCGCGTATCCGCAGCCTGCTGCGGCGCAACGACCAGCGCCTGCAGCCGAGCACCTTGAAGGTCGCCGACCTCGAACTCGATCCGGGCCGCCACCGCGCCTGGCGCGGCGGCCAGCGCATCGACCTGACCGCCAAGGAGTTCGCCCTGCTGCACCTGTTGATGCGCCAGAGCGGCGAGGTGCTGTCACGCACCCAGATCATCTCGCTGGTGTGGGACATGAACTTCGACTGCGACACCAACGTGGTGGAGGTATCGATCCGCCGCCTGCGGGCGAAGATCGACGACCCCTTCGACGACAAGCTGATCCACACCCTGCGCGGCGTCGGCTATGTGCTAGAGGCGCGGACGTGAAGCGCCCCAGCCTGTCGTTGCGCCTGGGCCTGGGCGTCACCCTGCTGGGCGCGGCGCTGGTGCTGCTGCTGGCGTGCCTGGCGGTATTTGCCCTGGACCACGAACTGGATAGCCGGGCGCGCAAGGACCTGACGCGCAAGATGCAGCAAGTCGAGCACAACCTGCGCGTAGACCTGCGAAGCGACGACCTGGGCGCCCGCGCCCACCCATTGCTCGATCTGGTCATGGGCCACGACAACCTCAGCCTCAGTGTGATCGCCATCAATGGCCGTCATCCGGCACTGCTCAGCCTGGGCCCGGCCATGCAGTCCCAGCATTTGCTGAACCTGGAAGCGGACGAGCGGCTGACCTTCCATGCCTGGCGCGACGACGGCGACAATCAGATCCTCACCGCCAGCCGCTTGATGCGCCTGCGCGACGACACCCCGGTCAAGGTGTTGATGTCGCTCAACCGCAGCGACGACAACAGCCTGCTGCAAGCCTATCTGCACTCGACGCTACTGGCCCTGCCGTTGCTGCTGGTGCTGATCGGCATCGCCGCCTGGAAGCTGGTGCAGCGCGGCCTGCGTCCGTTGCGGCACTTCCGCCGGATCGCCGGGCAGGTTTCGGCACAGGACCTTACTCACCGGCTGCCTGATGAGGGCCTGCCCAGCGAGCTGGCCGACCTCGCGCGCGCCATCAACATCATGCTCGACCGGCTCGACCAAGGTGTGCGCCAGCTATCGCAGTTCTCCGACGACCTGGCCCACGAGCTGCGCACGCCCATCGGCAACCTGATGGGCAAGGCCCAGGTGACCCTGGCCCGTGAGCGTGACGGCGACAAGTACCGCGAAGCCCTCGAAGACAGCGTCGAGGAGCTGACCCGCCTCAACCGCATCATCAACGACATGCTGTTCCTCGCCCAGGTCAGCCAGCCGCAGACCCAGGTTGCCCTGGCGCCCCTGACGTTGGCCGACGAAGTGGCGCGGGTGAGTGAACTGTTCGCCTTCAGTGCCGAGCTCAAGGGCATCTCCCTGCACCTGCAAGGCTGGGGCACGGCCCTGGCGGACCGGTTGATGTTCCAGCGGGCGCTATCCAACCTGCTGAGCAATGCGATTCGCCATGCACCGGAGGGCGAGCCGGTTGCCGTAGGCATCGAGCGGCTGGGCAACGAGATTGCCGTGTGGGTGCAGAACCAGGGCAGAGGGATAGAGGAGACCCACCTGCCGCACCTGTTCGAACGCTTTTACCGGGCCGGGGCCGGGCGTTCACGGCTGGAGGGTGGCACCGGGCTGGGGTTGGCGATCGTCAAGTCGATCATGCAATTGCATGGGGGGCGGATCGAGGTCAGGAGCAGCCCTTTGGGCCCTACCCGCTTCACTCTGGTATTTCGAGCGGAGTAAGTGGTTGATGCCAACGGCCTCATCGCCGGCAAGCCGGCTCCCACATGGATCGCACTGGCCTTGAGTGCTGCGCAGTACCTGTGGGAGCCGGCTTGCCGGCGATGAGGCCGGTGCAGACGGTCAGAAAATCACCGCGAAGCGGCGACGATCAGCGCTTTCATCTCGGCCACCGCGGCCTTGAAGCCGACGAACAGCGCATGGGCCACCAGCGCATGGCCGATGTTCAGCTCGTTGATGCCCTTGATCGCGGCCACGGCCTCGACGTTGTGGTAATGCAGGCCATGCCCGGCATTGACGATCAGGCCCTGGCCAACACCAAACGCTACGCCATCGACGATGCGCTTGAGCTCCTCGGCGACTTCGGACGGCGTCTCGGCATCGGCGTAACGGCCGGTGTGCAACTCGATGGCCGGGGCGCCGACACGGCGCGAGGCCTCGATCTGCCGCTCGTCGGCATCGATGAACAGCGACACCTCGGCACCGGTGCGCGACAGGCGCTCGACCGCCGCCTTGATCCGCGCCTCCTGGCCAGCGACGTCGAGGCCGCCTTCGGTGGTCAGTTCCTGACGGGTTTCCGGCACCAGGCAGATATGCGCCGGGCGGATCTTCTCGGCGAAGGCCATCATCTCTTCGGTGACGCCCATCTCGAAGTTCATGCGGGTCTGCAGCACGTCCTTGAGCAGCAGCACATCGCGCTCCTGGATGTGCCGGCGGTCTTCGCGCAGGTGCACGGTGATGCCGTCGGCACCCGCTTCCTCGGCGTCCAGGGCGGCCTTGACCGGATCCGGATAGCGGGTGCCCCGGGCCTGGCGCAGGGTCGCCACGTGGTCGATATTGACACCGAGAAGCATGCGGTTGCTGTGAGTCACGAAGGGGCACTCCTGAAAGTTGAGGGCCACAGCATACGTGCTGCTCAGCGCTTGCGAAACAGTTCCCGGCTGACCAATGGCTTGGGCCCGAGGTGGACCGCCAGTGCCTGGCGCATCAGGCGCTTGGCGGCGAGCAAGGCACCGGGCGCCTCCCAGTCGGCCTGGGCCAGGGCCAGCAGTTCGCCGCCCTTGAACAACCCAGGCTGGAACAGTTCGACCCGCTCGAGGCCGGCGTCCACCTGCAGGCGATAAAGGCCTTCGGCGACCACAGGGCTGTCGTTGACGTCATGTTCAAGCGAGAAGGCGTAACCTAGCTCATCCAGCAGGCGCCATTCGAAGGAGCGCAACAGCGGCTCCAGCGCACGCCCGGCGGCCAGGGCCTGCAAAGTCAGGGTGTAGTGCTCGAACAGTGCCGGGTGCGGCGCCTCGGCGGGCAGCAGGCGCATCAGCAGCTCGTTGAGGTACAGCCCGCTGAACAGCACGTCACCGTGCAACCAGGCGGCAATGCCGACGGCATCCAGGCGGCCGACGTTCTTCAACTCGCCGCGCCCGCGCAGCTCCACCTCCAGCGGCACGAACGGTCGCACCAGGCTGCCGCCCTTGCCCCGCGCCCGGCGCAGCACGGCGCGTACCTTGCCTTGCGGGGTAAGAAAGTCCACCAGCGCACTGGTTTCCTTGTAGGCGCGGCTGTGCAGCACGTAGGCCGGATGGGGGGTGGGTCGGTCCATCAGCGATTTCTCAACGTCATAAATGACTGTGGGAGCGGCGATGCGGCGGCCCGAATTGCCCCGCGATAGCTGTCGCGGGGAAAGTCGGGCCGCCGCATCACCGCTCCCACAAGAGGTACGGGTCCGGTCGGCGGATTACAGGTCTCCGTAGCCCAGCGAGCGCAGGGCGCGCTCGTCGTCGGACCAGCCGCCTTTGACCTTGACCCACAGGTTGAGCATGACCTTGGAGTCGAACAGCACTTCCATGTCCTTGCGCGCCTCGGAGCCAATGCGCTTGATGCGCTCGCCCTTGTCGCCAATGATGATCTTCTTCTGCCCGTCGCGTTCAACCAGGATCAACGCATGGATGTGCAGCACATGGCCCTGCTGCTTGAACTCCTCGATCTCCACGGTGATCTGGTACGGCAGCTCGGCACCGAGCTGACGCATGATCTTCTCGCGCACCAGCTCGGCGGCAAGGAAACGGCTGCTACGGTCGGTGATCTGGTCTTCCGGGAAGAAGTGATCGTTCTCGGGCAGGTGCTTGGCGATCTGTGCTTCCAGCGCTTCGAGGTTGTGCCCCTGCTGCGCGGAAATCGGCATCACCTCGGCGTTCGGCAGCTGCTCTTGCAGCCACTGCAGGTGCGGGATCAGCTCGGCCTTCTCTTCCATGCGGTCGGTTTTGTTGACCGCGATGATCAGCGGGCCGGTCACGTACTGCACGCGCTCCAGCACCAACTGGTCTTCGTCGGTCCACTTGGTGCGGTCGACCACGAAGATCACCACGTCGACATCCTTCAGGGCTGCCGAGGCGTTGCGGTTCATGTAGCGGTTCAGCGCCTTGTCGTTGGCCTTGTGCATGCCGGGGGTGTCGACGTAGATCGCCTGCACGTCACCCTCGGTCTTGATCCCGAGCATGTTGTGACGGGTGGTCTGCGGCTTGCGCGAGGTGATCGCCAGCTTCTGACCGAGGATGTGGTTGAGCAGCGTGGACTTGCCCACGTTGGGGCGACCGACAATGGCAACATAGCCGCAGCGGGTCGAAGTATTCTCAGTCATTGCCATTCTCCACGCCCAGGGCGATCAATGCGGCGGCGGCGGCGACCTGCTCGGCGATACGCCGGCTCACGCCCTGGCCGCGGCTTTTCTTGTTCAGCAGGACCACTTCGCATTCGACGAAGAAGGTCCGGCAGTGCGGTTCGCCCTGGATATCCACCACTTCGTAACGTGGCAACTCGCAGGCACGCGCCTGCAGGAACTCCTGCAGGCGCGTCTTGGGGTCCTTGTTGGTGTCGACCAGGGTCAGGCCATCGAACTCGTCGGTCAGCCAGGCGAGGATTCGCTCGCGCGCGGTCTGCATGTCGGCGTCCTGGTAGATCGCACCGATCAGGGCCTCGAGGGCGTCGGCAAGAATCGACTCGCGACGAAAACCACCGCTTTTCAACTCACCCGAGCCCAGGCGCAGGTATTCGCCCAGGTCGAAGCCGCGGGCCAGCCGCGCCAGGGTCTCGCCCTTGACCAGACGGGCGCGAAGACGCGACAACTGGCCTTCACGCGCCTGCGGGAAGCGCTCGAACAGCGCCTCGCCGACCACGAAGTTGAGGATGGCATCGCCAAGGAACTCCAGGCGCTCGTTATTGCGCCCGGCGTAGCTGCGATGGGTCAGGGCCAGCAGCATCTGGTCCTGGTTCTTGAAGGTGTAGCCGAGCTTGCGCTCCAGGCGTGCAAGGGAACCACTCATGGGGCCACCCCGGCAATGTTCAACGCGTTGTTCAAATCAACATCCTGAAAGACGGTTTGACTGTGGTCAGACGCCGGCAACGGCGAAAGCCTCGCTCCCTGAGAACACAGCCTATGTCAGAAATGCAATCGGCGCCGTCCGTGGACAGCGCCGTCGTTACTCAATGGATCAGCCCGACCCGCGACAGGTTCGGGAAGTGGCTGAGTTTCGGCTCTGGCCAGCTCATCCAGACCGCGAAGGCCTTGCCGACGATGTTCCGGTCCGGAACCATGCCGTGCAGTTCCTTGGGAATGTTCGGATCATCCCAGAAACGGCTGTCGTTGGAGTTGTCGCGGTTGTCACCCATCATGAAGTAGTGACCGGCCGGCACGCTCCATTGCTGGTCCGGCGGCATGCGGTAGCGGGTCATTTCCTTGCGGATCAGGTGCTCGGCTTCACCGAGCTTCTCCTTGTACAGCTCGGCGCTGCCCAGGGTGCCCGGCTCGCTGCCGACCAACTGCTCGGCAATCGCCTGGCCATTGACGAACAGGCGCTTGTCGGCGGTGTAGCGGATCACATCGCCCGGCAGGCCGACCACACGCTTGATGTAGTTGACGTTGGGGTCGCTCGGGTAGCGGAACACCATCACATCCCCGCGCTGCGGATCACCCACCTCGATGACCTTCTTGTCGATCACCGGCAGGCGAATGCCGTAGGAGAACTTGTTCACCAGGATGAAGTCGCCCACTTCCAGCGTCGGCTTCATCGACCCCGACGGGATCTGGAACGGCTCGACCAGGAAGGAGCGCAGCACCAGCACGATGAACAGCACCGGGAAGAACGACTTGCCGTACTCAACCAGCAACGGTTCCTTGTTCAGGCGTTCGACCACGGCCATTTCGGGTTGGCTGACGCTGCCCTGGTAGTTGGCGATCGCCGCACGCCGGCGCGGGGCCAGGAACAGCAGGTCGAGCAGACCCAACAGACCGCAGACGGCAACGGCGATGACGAGCAACAGCGGGAAATTTAGCGACATAGGACCTAGCTATCCAACCTGAGCACAGCGAGGAAGGCTTCCTGTGGAATTTCCACGTTACCCACCTGCTTCATGCGTTTCTTACCGGCCTTCTGCTTCTCCAGCAGCTTCTTCTTACGGCTGACGTCACCGCCGTAGCACTTAGCCAGTACGTTCTTTCTGAGCGCCTTGACGGTTGTCCGCGCGATGATCTGGCCGCCGATAGCTGCCTGGATCGCCACGTCGAACATCTGCCGAGGGATCAGTTCCTTCATCTTTTCGGTCAACGCACGGCCTTTGTAGGCGGCGTTGTCGCGGTGCACGATCAGGGCCAGGGCATCGACCTTGTCGCCGTTGATCAGCACGTCCAGCTTGACCAGGTTGGCCGACTGGTAGCGGTCGAAATGGTAGTCCAGCGACGCGTAGCCGCGGCTGGTGGACTTGAGCCGGTCGAAGAAGTCCAGGACCACTTCGTTCATCGGCATGTCGTAGCGCACCTGCACCTGGCTGCCGAGGAACTGCATGTCGCGCTGCACGCCACGCTTCTCGATGCACAGGGTGATGACGTTGCCCAGGTGCTCCTGCGGAACCAGGATGGTCGCGGTGACGATCGGTTCGCGGAAGTCGGTGACGGACGAGACGTCCGGCAGCTTCGATGGGTTGTCGACGACGATGGTCTCGCCGGTCTTGAGCTCGAGCTCGTAGATCACGCTTGGCGCGGTGGTGATCAGGTCCAGGTCGTATTCGCGCTCCAGGCGCTCCTGGATGATCTCCATGTGCAGCATGCCGAGGAAGCCGCAACGGAAGCCGAAGCCCAGGGCGTCGGAGCTTTCCGGCATGTATTGCAGCGACGAGTCGTTCAGGGTCAGCTTCTGCAGGGCGTCGCGGAAGTCCTCGAAATCGTCGGAGCTGACCGGGAACAGGCCCGCGTAGACCTGCGGCTGGATCTTCTTGAAGCCCGCCAGCATTTCGACTTCCGGGGTGCTGGACAGGGTCAGGGTGTCACCGACCGGCGCGCCGTGAATGTCCTTGATGCTGGCGATGATGAAGCCCACTTCACCGGCTTTCAGATCGGCGGTCTGGGTGTGTTTCGGGGTGAACACGCCGACGCTGTCGACCAGGTGCACCTTGCCGGTGGACTTGACCAGGATCTTGTCGCCTTTCTTCACGCGGCCCTGGCGCACACGCACCAGCGAGACCACGCCCAGGTAGTTGTCGAACCAGGAGTCGATGATCAGTGCCTGCAGCGGTGCATCGATCTCACCGGTCGGTGCGGGAATGGTATGTACCAGGCGCTCGAGCACCTCGTCGACGCCCATGCCGCTCTTGGCACTGCACGCCACGGCGTCGGTAGCGTCGATGCCGATGATCTTCTCGATCTCGTCCTTGACGCGGTCCGGGTCAGCCTGGGGCAGGTCCATCTTGTTCAGCACGGGCATGACTTCCAGGCCCTGCTCGATGGCGGTGTAGCAGTTGGCCACCGACTGCGCCTCGACGCCCTGGCCGGCATCGACCACCAGCAGCGCGCCCTCGCACGCCGCCAGCGAGCGCGAGACTTCATAGGTGAAGTCGACATGGCCGGGGGTGTCGATGAAGTTCAGCTGGTAGGTTTTACCATCCTGCGCCTTGTAGTGCAGCGTGACGCTGTGGGCCTTGATGGTGATACCGCGTTCGCGCTCCAGGTCCATGGAGTCGAGGACCTGGGCTTCCATTTCGCGCGCCGACAGGCCACCGCACATCTGGATGAAACGGTCGGCCAGCGTCGACTTGCCATGGTCGATGTGGGCGATGATGGAGAAATTGCGGATATGACTCAAATCACTCACGGGTCAACACTCGAAAAGGCTGCGAGCCGGACGCCCGCCGAAAAATAGCCGGGAATTGTACCTCAAGCCGCGGGGATATGGGAGATTCCTCTATCGGTCTGTATACAAGCTGCATGGCAGCAGGCCGCCACGGACAGCGGACGCCTGCCCACTCATAGAAAAGGGCAGCCGAAGCTGCCCTTTTCCTACCTTTCATCCAGCTTATTCAGCCAGCTTGAAGGTGATGAAGCTGGCGCGCCCCTGGCGCAGCACGCGCATGGACACTGAACGGTTCTTCGGCAGGTCCTTGGCAATCTCGGTGAACTGCTTGGCCGAGGCAATGGCCTGGTTGTTCAGGTGGCTGATCACATCGCCCGGACGCAGGCCGATCATGGCCGCAGGGCCATCCTGGACTTCCTTGATGACCACACCGCCCTTGAGTTCGAGCGACTTTTTCTGCTCGGCGCTCAGGTCGGCGACAGAGACGCCCAGGCGGTTGCTGCTGCGTTCGGCACTGCCATCGGCACCGGCACCCATGCCGATGTCGGCGTCATCCTCGGGCAATGCGCCGATGGTGACATCCAGGTTCTGACGCTTGCCGTTGCGGATGATCTCGAGCTTGGCTTTCTCGCCATCCTTCAGGCTGCCCACCAGGTGCGGCAGGTCGGCGGACATGACGATCGGCTGGCCATTCATGCTCAGAATGACATCGCCCACCTGCAGGCCGCCCTTGGCTGCCGGCCCGTTCTCCAGGACCTGTGCCACCAGGGCGCCGGCCGGCTTGTCAAGGCCGAAGGATTCGGCCAGATCTTTGTTGACCTCCTGGATCACCACGCCCAGCCAGCCGCGGCTGACCTTGCCGTCTTTCTTCAGCTGGTTCGACACATCGATCGCCACGTCGATCGGGATGGCGAACGACAGCCCCATGAAGCCGCCGGAACGGGTGAAGATCTGCGAGTTGATGCCCACCACCTCGCCTTTCATGTTGAACAGCGGGCCACCGGAGTTCCCCGGGTTGATCGCCACGTCGGTCTGGATGAACGGCACATAGGTGTCGTTAGGCAACGTGCGGCCCTTGGCGCTGACGATACCCTTGGTCACCGAGTGGTCGAAGCCGAACGGCGAACCGATGGCCAGCACCCATTCACCTACCTTGAGCTTTTCCGAATCGCCCAGCTTCACGGTCGGCAGGTTCTTGCCGTCGACCTTGAGCAGAGCCACGTCGGTGCGTGGGTCGGTGCCCACCAGCTTGGCCTGCAGCTCACTGCGGTCGGACAGGCGGACGATGATCTCGTCGGCGTCGGCTACCACATGATTGTTGGTCAGCACGTAACCGTCGCTGGAAATGATGAAGCCAGATCCCAGAGACTGCGCTTCACGCTGGCGATCACCGCGTGGGGAGCGCGGCTGCTGCGGCATGTTGCGCTCGAAAAACTCGCGGAACATCGGCGGCAGGCCTTCGAGGTCGGGCATCTGCCCGGCGGCAACGCGGCGATCCGGCAGTTTCTGCTTGGTACTGATGTTGACCACTGCCGGCGAGGCCTGCTCGACCAAGGTGGTGAAGTCCGGCAGGGACTCTTCGGCCTGGGCGCTGAGCATCTGGCCGAGCATCAGCACGGCAGCGAACATCGATAGGTAGGTTTTCAAGCGTGGTATTGACATACGGCTCCCGTCACAACGAGCGTAGTTAGCAGTAAGGTTCCCGCAGACGCAGGAAAGGCCAGACTCCGAGAAGCCTGACCTATAGAAAATTTGCGGCAGGATTGCAAATGACAATGCCTTAATTTCATGTCAGCTCTGTGTAACAAGAGCTGTCAGAACACTGCGCTGTCATTGCCGCGCCTGGGCATCCTGGGCCCGCATCGACAAGGCGACACGTTCGGCCGTGCCCAGCGGAATCTCGCCAACCACCGTGACCATCACCTTGCCTTTGGGGGTTGTCAGGCGCCGCGATACTGCGACAGTGGGCCCAAGCTGGGCGCGGGTATCGATACCGGACTCGTTGCCGATCGGTTCAAGGAAGACCGAAAAACGGGCCAGACCATCGTCATACATCAGACTGCTGACAGTACTCTTGCGCTCGGGATCGCGCCGTACTGAGCTGTTGACCAGCTCGAAACCCGGCGGCAGCCAATCGGAACGCCATCCGGCAACACCCTCTGAAGTGCCTGGCGCGATCTTATCGACAGGTCGGCAGGCAGCGCCAGCACCAAGGTCGGCGTCGGTCGGCACCGTGTCGGTATCCAGGCGAGTCATCTGGAAACGCTCAAGCAACTGGCCCTTGTCGTTGAGCATCAACGAACGCAGGGGCAGTCCGGTGCGGCGATCAAGGTGCAGTTCGAAGGCATAGCGGTGCTGGTCACGCGGGGTGAGGGAGACAACCACGGCGTCGCGCCCGGCAACGCGTGACTCGCCTGACACGCTCAGGTCGTACCAGCTCATCAGTTTCAAGGGATCAAGCACACGCGCGGCATTATCCGGCGGGGCACTCACACTGGTGACCAGGTTGCCACTGACGCACTGCACCTTGCCATTGACCCGCACGATTTCCTGGGCCGAGCCGTCGAGCTGCAACAGCCGCTCGCTGACCTTGCCATCCTGGACGCGATGCCAGATATCGTGGGAAGAGAAGCTGCCGTTACGCTCGTAAACGAAGGAACCCTGGTAACTCTGCTGCTGCTCGGCCCGTGCCAGCTTGTTCAGCCACTCACTCGCCTCAGGCGAGGAATTGGCGGCCAGGGCCTGCACCGTCAGGCTGCTGCCAAGCAGCAGCGACAGGAGAGGTAGCGCGCGCATGATCCTCCTTACTTAGCGGTTTTCCAGGCTGGCAGCGCGAGCGTAAGGCAGCGCGGTCTCGTTGCCCTTCAGCGCGGACTCCTGGGCATGCTGACGCAGGTAACCTGGCAGCCGCTGATCCCAGCCAGCCTGGTTCTGCAGCACACCGTTGGCCATTGGCCCGGTCGGTTGCTCGTTGCTCTCACTATAGCCTGCCAATACAGCCGGACCTTGCACCTGAGGCATGCTCAGCCCTTGCTGGGCCGGTTGCTGGGCGGCCAACTGGGCTCCGGTGATTTCATCCTGGTTGTACAAGCGCACGCCAGCGAGCACGGCAACAGTCACCGATGCGGCCACGGCCAGGCGGCCGATGCTGCGCCATGGGCCCTGCTTGACCTTGGCCGGGACGGCCTCGTCGGCCAGCGCCGCGGAAACTGCCGAGGCGATGTCCAGCTTGGGCATCAGCAGTTCCTTGTGCATGGCTGCGCGGGCAATCTGGTAGCGCGACCAGGTGGCGCGGGTTTCTGCATCGTCGACCGCGTTCAGCACGCGACGCAGTTCCAGTTCGTCCGCTTCGTTATCCATCACTGCGGACAGCGATTCCTGCAAAGCTTCACGACTCATGGCGGTTCCTCTCTTGGCTGTCGCCGCTGTCTCAGGTTTCCTGCAACAAAGGTTGCAGGGCTTTATCTATGGCCTCCCGAGCGCGGAAAATTCGAGAGCGCACGGTACCCACCGGACATTGCATGACACTGGCAATGTCTTCATAACTCAGTCCATCGAACTCGCGCAGGGTCAGTGCCGTGCGCAAATCTTCCGGCAGTTGCTGGATTGTTCGATGGACAGTGCCTTCGATTTCATCCCGCAACAACGCGCGCTCTGGGGACTCGAGATCCTTGAGGCCATGATCGCCGTCGTAAAACTCCGCATCCTCGGAGCTCACATCACTGTCTGGTGGCCGCCTTCCACGGGATACCAGGTAGTTCTTCGCCGTGTTTATGGCGATGCGGTACAGCCAGGTGTAGAAGGCACTGTCTCCGCGAAAATTCCCAAGCGCACGGTATGCCTTGATGAAGGCTTCCTGCGCCACGTCCTGCGCTTCATGGGTGTCGTGTACGAAACGTACGATCAACCCGAGAATCTTGTGCTGATACTTCAGCACCAACAGATCGAACGCTCGCCTGTCGCCACGCTGCACGCGCTCGACAAGCTGCTGATCCTCTTCCTGGGTTAGCATGAACACTCCTCAATGATCTCGAAGGAGCGTTGCAACAACCATCGTTCAGGCTTGCAACCATAGACTCGGGCTTTGCGCAAAAGTTCTCCCCTCCAAGCAAGTTTCCTACGGCCCTTGGTCGGCTCGCACGGAAGACGCAGCGCGGTTACGGCCGGCTACGTCGATAATCAGGATTCATTACGCAGGTGCCAGCCCAGAATAGGACTGGTGCCTTGCGTCGCCGCGGCAATCTTTGGCGTAAGGGCAGCCTGTATAGGATTTCCAGGCATATCGGAAAGTTCCCAGAAAGATCGCCACTCACCCGCAAGTGCCATTGGAAATCAGGCGCCCGGGACTGCTATAAAGGCAACCCGATCCGGTTTCACGATAGTTTCACATTGCCATCGGCGCCCGACTATTGTGCCGTGCCCCCCCCAAAGATTACTAGTGTCCCGACATGAGCCAACAATTCCAACATGATGTCCTGGTGATCGGTAGCGGTGCCGCCGGTCTCAGCCTGGCACTGAACCTTCCCGGCCACCTGCGCATCGCCGTGCTGAGCAAGGGCGACCTGGCCAACGGTTCGACCTTCTGGGCCCAAGGCGGCGTCGCCGCAGTGCTCGATGACACCGATACCGTACAGTCGCATGTCGAGGATACCCTCAATGCCGGAGGTGGCTTGTGTCATGAGGATGCAGTGCGTTTCACCGTCGAGCACAGCCGCGAAGCCATCCAGTGGCTGATCGAGCAGGGTGTGCCGTTCACCCGTGACGAACACTACAGCGTCGACGACGGCGGTTTCGAGTTCCACCTGACCCGCGAGGGCGGCCACAGCCACCGGCGCATCATCCATGCCGCCGACGCCACCGGCGCCGCGATCTTCACTACCTTGCTGGAGCAGGCGCGCAAGCGGCCGAACATCCAGTTGCTGGAACAGCGCGTGGCCGTCGACCTGATCACCGAGCGGCGCCTGGGCCTGGATGGAGATCGCTGCCTTGGCGCCTACGTCCTGGACCGTAACACCGGCGAGGTGGACACCTTCGGCGCCCGTTTCACCGTGCTGGCCACCGGCGGCGCGGCCAAGGTGTACCTCTATACCAGCAATCCCGACGGTGCTTGCGGCGACGGCATCGCCATGGCCTGGCGCGCCGGCTGCCGGGTGGCAAATCTTGAGTTCAACCAATTCCACCCGACCTGCCTGTACCATCCGCAGGCCAAGAGTTTCCTGATCACCGAGGCCCTGCGCGGCGAGGGTGCGCTGCTGCGCCTGCCCAACGGCGAGCGCTTCATGCCGCGCTTCGACCCACGTGAAGAGCTGGCGCCACGGGATATCGTTGCCCGCGCCATCGACCACGAGATGAAGCGCCTGGGGGTGGACTGCGTCTACCTGGACATCAGCCACAAGCCGGCCGACTTCATCAAGAATCACTTCCCGACAGTCTACGAACGCTGCCTGGCGTTCGGTATCGACATCACCCGTCAGGCTATCCCGGTGGTACCGGCAGCCCATTACACCTGTGGTGGGGTAATGATCGACGAGCATGGCCACAGCGACGTGTCCGGCCTGTACGCCATCGGCGAAACAAGCTTCACCGGCCTGCATGGCGCCAACCGCATGGCCAGCAACTCGCTGCTTGAATGCTTCGTCTACGGTCGCGCTGCCGCCGCCGACATCGAGGCGCGCCTGGACCAGGTCGCCATGCCCCGTGCCCTGCCCTGCTGGGATGCCAGCCAGGTCACCGATTCGGACGAGGACGTGATCATCGCGCACAACTGGGACGAACTGCGGCGTTTCATGTGGGACTATGTCGGCATCGTGCGCACCAGCAAACGCCTGCAACGGGCCGAGCACCGGGTGCGCATGTTGCTGGACGAAATCGACGAGTTCTACAGCAACTACAAGGTCAGCCGTGACCTGATCGAGCTGCGCAACCTGGCGCAGGTGGCCGAGTTGATGATCCGCTCGGCCATGCAACGCAAGGAAAGCCGGGGCCTGCATTACACCTTGGATTATCCGGGGATGCTACCGGAGGCCAAGGACACGATCCTGGTACCAGCGAACCACGAGTAAGACCTGGACCGGCATGGGACCGGGCTAGCCGCGAAGAGAACAGCCTCTGTATCGACCTCGCGGCGCCGGCCCGCTCCCACGAACCGCCATCAAGCCAATGCTGGATCGATCACCAGCACCAGCTTCCCGGAAACCTGGTTGCTTGCCAGCTCCGCATACGCAGCTTCGGCAAATTCACCCGGATAGGTGTCGACCAGCTGTGGCGACAGTCGCCCCTCGCTGAACAACGGCCACACCTGCTGGCGCAATTCGCGCAACAATTCGGCCTTGAACCCGTCATCACGGTTGCGCAGCGTGGACCCGGTGATTTCCAGGCGCTTGCCCAACACCAGCGCCAAATCCAGCTCGACCTTGCGCCCGCCCATCAGGCCAATGATCACCCAACGCCCGTCTAGGGCCAGCAGTTGAAGGTTGAGCGACGCATAGCTGGCACCCACCGGGTCCAGAATCACATCGAATGGACCGAGCTGCTTCAGGTCGTCGAGGTTGCCATTACGCACCACGCCACCCGCAGCCCCCAGCGACTCACAGTAGGCCAGGCGCTCCGGCGAGCCGACGCTGACCCACACCGGGCTGCCGAATGCCTTGCACAGCTGGATGGCCGCAGAGCCCACGCCACTGGCGCCGGCATGCACCAGTACCTTCTCGCCAGCCTTCAATGCCCCCAGCTGGAAGATGTTCAGCCAGGCCGTGGCATACACCTCTGGAATCGCAGCGGCCTCGTGCAGGCTCAACGCTTCGGGCACCGGCAGCACATGACGGGCGTCGACCACCACCTCCTCGGCCATGCCGCCGCCGGCGAGCAATGCACAGACCCGATCGCCCACGCGCCAATCGGCACCGGCTCCAACTTCCTCGACCACGCCGGCGCATTCCAGGCCCAGGTAAAGGCTCGCACCGGGCGGTGGCGGATACAGCCCTGCGCGCTGCAGCAGGTCGGCGCGGTTCAGGCCCGCGGCGGCCACACGGATACGTACCTGCCCGGCATCGCATGCCGGGCGCTCGGCCTCGACCCACGCCACATGTCCGTCAACGCCTTGCAATGCCTTCACAGTGCCTCCATAGTTGAATCATATGACCGAGCCTGGGCACGCCAAGTCCCAGGCTTTTTGCAGTATGCGTCCGGCTCCGATGGAACCGGCGAACGGATAAGACGGCCTACTATGCGTGATCAATTGCCTCCACGTCGAATCAGCATGAAGCATTTCCTCCCCAGCACCGCCCTCGCCCTCATGATCGGCCTGGGCAGCCTCACGCTCGGTGGCAATGCGGCCGCCGCCAACAAGTGGGACAGCCTGCAGCCAGACCGCGACGAAGTAGTCGCCAGCCTCAACATCGTCGAGCTGCTCAAGCGCCACCACTACAGCAAGCCGCCGCTGGACGACGCCCGTTCGGTCATCATCTATGACAGCTACATCAAGCTGCTCGACCCTTCGCGCAGCTACTTCACTGCCGCCGACATCGCCGAATTCGACAAATGGAAGACCCAGTTCGACGACTTCCTGAAAAGCGGCAACCTCGAGCCGGGCTTCACCATCTACAAGCGCTACCTTGACCGCGTGAAATCGCGCCTGGACTTCGCCCTGGCGGAGCTGGCCAAGGGTGCCGACAAGATCGACTTCACGGTGAAGGAAGACCTGCTGGTCGACCGCAAGGATGCCCCGTGGATGAAGAACCAGGCCGAGCTCGACGACCTGTGGCGCAAGCGCGTCAAGGACGAAGTGCTGCGCCAGAAGATCGCCGGCAAGGATCCCAAGCAGATCCAGGAAACCCTGACCAAGCGCTACAAGAACCAGCTGGCGCGCCTGGACCAGACCCGCGCGGAAGACATCTTCCAGGCCTATATCAACACCTTCGCCCAGTCCTACGACCCGCACACCAACTACCTGTCGCCGGACAACGCCGAGAACTTCGACATCAACATGAGCCTGTCGCTCGAAGGCATCGGCGCGGTGCTGCAGAGCGACAACGACCAGGTCAAGATCGTACGCCTGGTGCCGGCCGGCCCTGCCGCCAAGACCAAGCAGGTGGCGCCGGCCGACAAGATCATCGGCGTCGCCCAGGGCAACAAGGAAATGGTCGACGTGGTCGGCTGGCGTCTTGACGAAGTGGTCAAGCTGATCCGCGGCCCGAAAGGCTCGGTGGTGCGCCTGGAGGTCATCCCGGCCAGCAACGCGCCGAACGACCAGACCAGCAAGATCGTCTCGATCACCCGCGAAGCGGTCAAGCTCGAGGAGCAGGCGGCGAAGAAGTCGGTGCTCAAGCTCAAGCAGGATGGCCGCGACTACAAGCTCGGCATCATCGAGATCCCGGCCTTCTATCTGGACTTCAAGGCCTACCGCGCTGGTGATCCGGATTACAAGAGCACCACCCGCGACGTGAAGAAGCTGCTCACCGAGCTGCAGAAAGAGAAAGTCGACGGCGTGGTCATCGACCTGCGCAACAACGGTGGCGGCTCGCTGCAGGAAGCCACCGAGCTGACCAGCCTGTTCATCGAGAAGGGCCCGACCGTGCTGGTGCGCAACAGCGACGGGCGCGTCGACGTGCTCGAAGACGAGAACCCCGGCGCCTTCTACAAAGGCCCGCTGGCACTGCTGGTCAACCGCCTGTCGGCGTCCGCCTCGGAAATTTTCGCCGGGGCCATGCAGGACTACCACCGTGCGCTGATCATTGGTGGCCAGACCTTCGGCAAAGGCACCGTGCAAACCATCCAGCCGCTCAACCATGGCGAACTCAAGCTGACGCTGGCCAAGTTCTACCGGGTTTCCGGGCAGAGCACCCAGCACCAGGGCGTGCTGCCGGACATCGCCTACCCGTCGATCATCGACACCAAGGAGATCGGCGAAAGCGCGCTGCCTGAAGCCATGCCGTGGGACACCATCCGTCCAGTGGTCAAGCCTGCCTCCGATCCGTTCAAACCGTTCCTGACGCAGCTCAAGGCGCAGCATGAGGCGCGCAGCGACAAGGATGCCGAGTTCGTCTATATCCGCGACCGCCTGGCACTGACCCAGAAGCTGATGAACGAGAAGACCGTCAGCCTCAACGAGCAGCAACGTCGCGCTCGCCACGACGAGATCGAAGCCAAACAGCTGGCGCTTGAGAACATCCGACGCAAGGCCAAGGGCGAAGAGCCGCTCAAGGAACTGAAAAAAGAGGACGAGGACGCCCTGCCCGCCGAGCCGGACGACACCAAGCCCGAGGACGATGCCTACCTGTCCGAGACCGGTCGCATCCTGCTCGACTACCTGAGCCTCAGCACCTCGGTGGCCAAGCACTGAAATGATGGCAAAATAATGTGAGCTGTCATCAAACAGTCACCGGACTGTCGTGAAATAGAAGGGCCGAACGTGCAAGCGTCCGGCCCTTTTCAATTCAGGAAGCAGTCCATGACCGTCACCGAACAGCTCAGCGCATTGAGTGCCATCCTGGCTCAACGCAGCATCCACTGTCTGTTCCAACCCATCGTCTGCCTTTCCGAACGGCGCATCCTCGGCTATGAGGCCCTGAGTCGCGGCCCCTCCAACAGCCCCTTGCACTCGCCCCTGAACCTGTTCGCCATCGCCCGCCAGGCCGGTCGCCTGGGTGAACTGGAGGTGCTGTGCCGGGAAACCGCCTGCCGACGCTTCAGCGAGCTGAACCTTGGGGGCCAGCTGTTTCTCAACGTCTCGCCCGAATCCCTGGTGGAACCCAATTACCCTTCCGGGCGCACTCTGCAGATGCTCGAACAGGTCGGCCTGTCCCCCAGCCGGGTGGTCATCGAACTGACCGAGCAGACCCCCACCGAAGACTTCCAACTGCTGTACAACGCCCTGCACCACTACCGCGACATGGGTTTTTCCATCGCTCTGGATGACCTGGGTGCCGGGTACTCCAGCCTGCGGCTGTGGTCGGAATTGCGCCCGGATTATGTAAAGATCGACCGACATTTCATCGACAGCATCCACCAGGACCCACTCAAGCGTGAGTTCGTCGGTTCGATCCTGCAGATCGCCCGTGCTTCCCGTGCCCAGGTGATCGCGGAAGGTATCGAGTTGGCCGAGGAACTGGCGATACTGGGCGACATGGGGGTGGATCTGGTCCAGGGCTACCTGCTGGGGCGCCCCCAGGAGTTTCCCCCAGGTGACAGCATCGGCCCGTTGCCCCCGGCGATGGATACGAACGTGGCACTGGACGAAGACAGCAGCGATCTCAGCGCGCTACTCATCCTGCAACCCTCGGTCACGCGCGATACCACCATTCAGCACGTGCTCGAGGCGTTCCACCGCCAGGCCAACCTCAATTCGCTCGCGGTGCTGGACGAGCGTGGCAAACCCTGTGGCATCGTCCACCGCTATTCACTAGCCGAGGCCCTGCTAAAGCCCTTCGGCACCGACCTTTTCGCCCGCAAACCAATCAGCCGATTGATGAGCCAGGATTTTCTCGCCGTCGAGCGCAGCCAGTCGCTGCAGCAAGTCAGCCGGCTGCTTACCAGCCGCGCCCGCCAGCGCATCGAGGAAGATTTCATCATCACCCAGAGTGGGCGCTACGTGGGGCTGGGGCGAGTGATCGACGTACTCAAGCTGATCACCGAACAGAAGATCCAGCAGGCAAGGCACGCCAACCCACTCACTTTGCTGCCGGGCAACGTGCCGATCCAGCAGTGCCTGGCGCGCTTGCTGCTGCAACGGCGCGAGGCCGCCGTATGCTACGTGGACATCGACAACTTCAAACCCTTCAACGATATCTATGGCTATGCCCGTGGCGACGAAGTGCTGTTGTGCCTGGCACAGTGCCTGAGCGACTGCGTCGATCCAAGCAGGGATTTCGTCGGCCATATCGGTGGGGATGATTTCATGCTGGTATTGGGATCGGCAGACTGGCGAGCTCGTATTGAACTGCTGGTAGAGGCCTTCGTTCGGGACTGTCGACGCTTCTATCGTGGTGAACATCTGGAAGCCGGATGCTTCGTCGCTCACAACAGGCAAGGTCAACATGAAACGTTCGAGTTGCTGTCCTTGTCGATCGGGGTGGTTTGGCTCGAACCGGGAAGCTGCGCAGGGATGGATGCCGGCCAGCTGGCCGAGCTTGCCTCACAAGCGAAAAGAAAGGCCAAGGAAATCGGTGGCGCGAGCCTGAGCCTGATCGATACGACAGTACTGGAGTAACCCCCTGGCAGGCTCCGGCAACCGCTACCACGTCAGGTAGCTCCCTCCTCCGGTTTCAAGCCTCTTCTGGATAGCGGTACTCGAACACCCGCACCACTTCCGAGGCATGCCAGGACGCAGCCTCCATGCCGTCCACCGGACCGGAAAACCGTCCCAGGCGCTCGACACACTCGAAAAACCCGGTACGTGGCAGGCGGCTGGCGCCTTGGCTGATCACCAGCGAACTGCGCAGCGGCTGCTCGGCGCGGGCGTCGAGCACCGCCAGGTACTCAAGGGCCGCGGTCAAGGTCTGCATGGCCGGGCTGGGCAATTGCAAACGCTCGAGCAGTGCCCGGTAGGTCAGCAGATGGCGTTGCCGGCGGGCCAGGTCGAGCTCGCTCAGCAGGCCCTGCCACTGCTGACGGCTGATCCTGACCTGGCTCATGACGGCTCGCTCCAGCCGGCCACGCCCAGGTGCCACGCCAGGCTGCGCAGAATGGCCGCGTCGGGGCGGCGCTCGCCAGACTCGATCATGGCCAGGTATGCCGGGCTGATGCCGACACTGCGTGCCAGCTGCTCCGGCGCCAGCCCCTTGGCCTGACGCAAGGACGCCAGCTCATCCAGTGAGGACAGGCTGGCGCTTGGTTGAGTGCTGGCAACATTGCTGTCGGTGACGGGTGCGCTGGCCGGTGCCTGGCCTGCGGCCGCGAGCAACGCCTGATACTGCTCCCAGGGAACCACTGCGTACTCGGGCTGACCGTCCCGGCTGATGACCTGAATACCCATACAACCCCCTTGACGTTGGATTACGGCATGTAATCCGTAGGCATAACCCTTATGCCAATTATATTACCAACCTCGGGGGTCTGTGCGGAATCAGCTGCCAGGCCTTTCCAGGCGCAGCGCTTCAGCGGTATCCGGCAGCCGTTCGACCACGCGCAGCCGCTCCGGCGCCTGGCTGTCGCGCCAAGCCTTGAAGCGGCCCAGCTCATCAGCCACGGTCTTGAGCACCCAGCCCAGCACGGCGATGTCATCGAGTAGGCCGACACCCAGCAGCCAGTCGGGGATGGCATCCAGTGGGCTGACGAAGTAGAGCAGCCCGGCGACGATGGTCACCAGTGCCTTGGGGCTGACAGCGCGGTACTCGCCACGCCACCAGGCCAGGCAAAGCGCCTGCATCAGGCGCAGGTCCTCGCGCAGTTGGCCCAGCTTCGGCCCTTTACGGGCCACTGCGAACAGCAATGCCGGCAGCCGGCCGCGGCTGAGCAAGCGTTCGGCAAGGGGCAGGAAGCGGGCGAAATTCCAGGGTGCGCTCATGAGACCTCCAGAGGAGCTGGAGGTTATCCACATTTATTGTGGATAACCTTGTGAACAGGGCGGCATTGATGCCGCGTGGTGCCCACGGGACAAGGGCCGGGTACGAATCGGGCGTTTTTTACACAACCGTTTCAACCGCGCAAACGTTTTGCGACAAGGGCAGCATTATTCAGGCCGGGCACTGCTTGCGACAGTGAATGACGCCAACGGTTCGCGTCAAGCGCTGCTGAAAACGACGACGCCCCGTCGAAACGGGGCGTCTTCATACAACACAGCGCTTGTTACTTGGCCGGAGCTTCAGCGGCCTTGGCCGGGTCTTTGATGCCAAGCAGTTCCAGGTCGAACACCAGGACCGAGTTGGCCGGAATCAGCGGGCTCGGGCTCTGGGCGCCGTAGGCCAGTTCAGCAGGGATGTACAGCTTGTACTTCTCGCCGACATGCATCAGTTGCAGGCCTTCGACCCAACCCGGGATCACGCCGCTGACCGGCAGGTCGATCGGGCTGCCGCGCTCGACGGAGCTGTCGAATACCTTGCCGTCGGTCAGCTTGCCCTCGTAGTGGACGGTGACGACGTCGGTCGGCTTGGGTTGCGGGCCATCGGCCTTCTTCACCACTTCATACTGCAGGCCCGAGGCGGTGGTGATCACGCCAGGTTTCTTGCCGTTTTCCTCAAGGAATTTCTTGCCGGCGGCGGCTGCTTCCTCGCTGGCCTTGGTCAGGCGTTCTTCGGCGCGCTTCTGCAAGGCGGTGAAGGCTTCGACCAGCTCTTCGTCCTTGATGCGCTGTTCCTTCTTGCCAACAGCGTCCTCGATGCCTTGGGCGACGGCTTTCGAGTCGAGGTCGTCCATGCCTTCCTGGGCCAGGCTCTTGCCCATGTTCAGGCCGATACCGTAGGAGGCCTTCTGTGCTGGGGTCTTCAGCTCGACGCTGCTGGTCTGGGCGTCGCAACCGGCGAGGACCAGGCCTACCAGGGCAACCGCGGCCGCCAAACGATGCTGTTTCATGTAATTTCCTTGTTCATGCGCCATGAGGGCAATCAGGGTAAAGCCGCGAGCTTAGCAGGCGGCCGCGACCAATGGCTACCGGCATAAGAGCGGGTTGAGGGCTGGAAGTTCCTGGGTGAAAGGTTGTTCATGGTCGCACAGGCAGCCTTTGGCCAGTATTCACGCTGCTTCACGAGTCGCGGCACGCTTTTGCGGGTGAGGCTCCAGTCTTGCAATTGCTGTTGCGGCCTCTCGGCGGCAGCCCAGCTCCCACAGAAAACACCGTTGCCCTTTCAGGAACTGACTCAGGCGATCCCGACCTGATTGCGCCCACTGTTCTTGGCCAGGTACAGCCCCTTGTCCGCCGCCGAGATCAGCTGTCGGCAATGGCTGCCGACACTCGGGGTCAGGGTCGCAAGGCCGATGCTCACGGTCAGGTGCGACGCCGCCTCGGGCACGGTATGGGCGATCTTCAGGCCCATGATGGTCTGGCGCAGTTTTTCGGCCACCAGGCGCGCGCCGCCGGGCGAGGTGTTGGGCAGCACCAGGGCGAACTCCTCGCCGCCATAACGCGCGGGCAGGTCGGTGGGACGCGAGCAGCAGCCACGGATGGCCTCGGCCACCTGGCGCAGGGCCTCGTCGCCGGCCAGGTGGCCGAAACTGTCGTTGAACGCCTTGAAATAGTCGACATCGATCATCAACAGCGACAACTGCTGCTGCTCGCGAATCGCCCGGCGCCATTCCAGCTCCAGGTATTCGTCGAAGTGACGACGGTTGGATAACCCGGTCAGGCCGTCCGAGTTCATCAGCCGCTGCAGCATCAGGTTGGTGTCGAGCAACTGCTGCTGGCTTACGCGCAGCGCGCGGTAGGCCTCGTCGCGCTGCAACAGGGTGAGGTAGGAGCGCGAGTGGTAGCGGATACGCGCCACCAGCTCGATGGTATCCGGCAACTTGACCAGGTAGTCGTTGGCCCCGGCGGCGAAGGCCGCGCTCTTGACCAGCGGATCCTCCTTGGTGGACAGGACGATGATCGGAATGTCCTGGGTGGCCGGGTTGTTGCGGTATTCGCGTACCAGGGTCAGGCCATCAAGGCCCGGCATGATCAGGTCCTGGAGGATTACCGTGGGCTTGATGCGCATGGCCTGGGCCACCGCCTGGTGCGGGTCGGCGCAGAAGTGGAAGTCGATGTTCTCTTCGTGGGCGAGGCCACGGCGCACCGCTTCGCCGATCATGGCCTGATCATCGACCAGCAGGACCATCGCCGCACTTTCGTTGATGGTCGTGAAACCTTCGATCGGTAGATCATTCATGCGTAATCACCCATCCACTGCCGGCCACGCGGCGCGACTCAATACATATCGTCATTTCGGAAAGATTTCCATCAGTCGTCCGGCGATTCGCTCCAGCGGACGTATTTCCACCGCAGCGTCGATCGCCGCGGCGGCCTTGGGCATGCCGTACACCGCGCTGCTCTGCTGGTCCTGGGCGATGGTCAGGAAGCCCTGCTGGCGCATCAGCTTCAGGCCCTGGGCGCCGTCGCGCCCCATGCCGGTGAGCAGCACGCCCACCGCATCGCCGGACCAGCAGCGCGCCACGCTCTCGAAGAACACATCGATCGAGGGGCGGTAGATTTCGTTGACGGGCTCGGCAGTGTAGGCCAGCTCGCCATTCTTAAGGAGGCGGATATGGTGGTTGGTGCCGGCCAGCAGCACCTGCCCCGGCTGTGGCGGCTCACCCTCGCGGGCCAGGCGCACCGGCAGGCCGGAGGCGCTGCTGAGCCACTCGGCCATGCCGGCGGCGAAAACCTGGTCGACATGCTGGACCAGCACGATGGCCGCCGGAAAACTGCGCGGCAGCCCCTTGAGCAGTACTTCCAAAGCGGCAGGCCCACCCGCGGACGAGCCGATGGCGACCAGTGCGCGGCGCTGCGAGGCCTCGCGCAGCGGCACGCTAACCGCCCGAGGCGCGCTGGGCCGCTGCTGGCCGATCAGCCAGCCGATGTTGAGGATCTTGCGCAACAGTGGCGCGGCCGCCTCGCGTGCATCACCCGCGCCCAATGCCGGGGTGTCGACCACATCCAGGGCGCCATGCCCCATGGCCTCGAAGACCCGGTGCACATTCTGCTTGCGGTCCACGGTGACGATGACGATGGCGCAGGGGGTTTCGGCCATGATGCGCCGGGTCGCCTCCACGCCGTCCATGACCGGCATGATCAGGTCCATAAGGATCAGATCCGGCGTCTGCTCGGCGCACAGGCGCACCGCCTCGGCGCCGTTGCCGGCGACCCAGATCACCTGGTGCGCGGGCTCGAATGCCAACGCCCGGCGCAGGGCCTCGACGGCCATGGGCATGTCGTTGACAATGGCGATTCTCATCCCTGGGCACCTCCGATCAGCTCCTCGACCGCATCCAGCAACGCATCGTCGTGGAAGCTGGCCTTGGCCAAATAATAGTCGGCACCGGCATCCAGTCCACGACGCCGGTCTTCTTCGCGATCCTTATAGGACACCACCATCACCGGCAACGATTGCAGGCGGTTGTCGCGCCGCACCAGGGTGACCAGCTCGATCCCGTCCATGCGCGGCATGTCGATGTCAGTGATCAACAGGTCGAAATCATCGCTGCGCAGCGCGTTCCAGCCGTCCATGCCATCCACGGCCACCGCCACTTCGTAGCCGCGGTGACCCAGCAGCTTGCGTTGCAGTTCGCGCACGGTGAGCGAGTCGTCGACCACCAGGATGCGCTTGCGCACCGCACCCTTGACGCCCCGCCCACCGCGCTCGATACGCTCCAGGCGGCCGGTGCTGAGCAGCTTGTCCACCGAGCGCAGCAAGTCCTCGACATCGACGATCAGCACCACCGAACCGTCGTCGAGCAAGGCGCCAGCGGAGATGTCCTGGACTTTGCCCAGGCGCGGGTCCAGCGGCATCACCACCAGCACCCGCTCGCCGATCAGCCGCTCGACGGCCACCCCATAGAGCTGCTCGCGCTCGCGGATCACCACCACCCGCAGGCTCTGTTCGTCGCCCTGGGCCGCCGGCCGGTTGAGCAGCTGGCTGGCGGCCACCAAGCCGATGTGTCGCCCTTCGTGCCAGAAGTGCTGCCGCCCTTCAATCTGCACGATGGCCTCGGCCGCCACGTCGACGGTGCGCTCGATATGCGCCAGCGGGAAGGCGTAGGCCTCGCCGCCCACCTCGACGACCAGGCTGCGAACCACCGACAAGGTCAACGGTACTTCCACATGGAAGCAACATCCCTGGCCGGCCACCTGGGTCAACTCGATGGAGCCGCGCAGCTCACGGACCATGTGCTGCACCGCATCCAGGCCGACACCGCGCCCGGACACTTCGGTGACCGTGTCGCGCAGGCTGAACCCCGGCAGGAACAGGAATGTCAGCAGCTCGGCCTCGCTCATCTGCGCCACCGTCTCGGCCGGCGACAATGCGCGCTCGACGATACTCTCGCGCAAGCGCTGCAGATCGATACCGGCACCGTCGTCGGACAGTTCCAGAATCAGCAGCCCGGCCTGGTGCGAGGCGCGCAGGCGCACGGTGCCCTCGCTCGGTTTACCGGCCAGCAGGCGCTGCTCGGGCAGTTCGATGCCATGATCGACCGCGTTGCGCAGCAGGTGCGTCAGCGGCGCCTCGAGCTTTTCCAGCACGTCACGGTCGACCTGGGTCTTCTCGCCCTCGATTAACAGGCGCACCGGCTTGCCCAGCGAGCGCCCGAGGTCGCGGACCATCCGGCTCTGGCCGGTGAGCACATCGGCGAACGGACGCATGCGACAGGCCAGCGCCGTGTCGTACAGCAGTTGCGCGCGCTGGCTGGCCTGCCAACCGAACTCGTCGAGATCGGCCGCCTGCTGCAAGAGGATCTGCTGGGTTTCAGCCAGCAACTGCTGGGTCTGGGCCAGCGCTTCCAGCACCTCCGGCCCCTGCCCGCTCTCTTCCAGCTGGGCCTTCAGGCCATCGAGGCCGCGCATGCCCTGGCCATGCATGCGCTTCAGGCGCTGCAGGGTGGCCAGGTAGGGTTTCAGCCGCTGGGTCTCGACCAGCGACTTGCTCGACAGATCCAGCAGGCTGTTAAGACGGTCGGCGGTCACCCGCAAGACCCGCTCGCCCCCCTCGCCACCGCGCTTGCCGGCCTTGCGGGCTGGCACGGGTTCAGCTTCGGGTTCAAGCTCCGGCGGGGCCTGGAGCGTTGGCTCGGGTTCCGGCCGCGCCGCCAAGGCAGCGGGCGGCGCGCCTGGAACGCCAGCCTGCGCGATCACCGGCACGGGCGCAGAAGGGTCGAGCAGTGCTGTCATCTGTGCCAGGAACACCGCCACGGCGGCGTCGCCACCCTGATCTCCAGGGGTCGCGATGCGCATCAACAGGTCAGTGCCCTGCAACAAGGCGTCGATATGCTCCGGACGCAGCAGCAGGCGACCTTCCTGGGCGGCCACCAGGCAGTCTTCCATGACGTGGGCGACGCTGACCCCGGCATCGATACCGACAATCCGCGCAGCACCCTTGAGCGAGTGCGCCGCACGCATGCAGGCCTCGAGCTGGTCGGGTTGCGCAGGGTTGCGCTCCAGCGCCATCAAGCCGGCGCTGAGCACCTGGGTCTGGGTCTCGGCCTCCAGGCTGAACAGCTCGAGCAGTGACGCATCGCGCATTTGCTCCGGGGTCATGACAGGCTCCGCTTCACGGCTGACATCAAGTGTTGTTCATCCAGCACTCGCACACTGCGCCCTCGCCACTGCAACACGGCGGCGGTGAAATGCGCAGCATCGCGGCCGTGGTCCTGGCCCGCAAGGTCAAGACGATGGATGCCGTCGATCTCGTCCACCGGCACCACCACCGGCCCACCCTCGGCCGCCAGGATCAGCATGCGCGGCATGCTCCGCCCGGTGCGCTCCGCGCCCGACTGCGTCGGCACGCCCAGCAGGTCGGCGAGCGACAGGCAAGGCACCAGCGCACCGCGCACATTGGCGACACCCTGCAGCACCCGCGAGCGCTGGTGCGGCAACGAGTGCACCGGCTGCGCCGGGGCGATCTCGGCAAGGCAGGCGGTGGCCAGGGCCAGCCACTCCTCGCCGAGGCGGAACAGCAGCATCGAGCGGCCGACCGCGCATTCCCCCACGATGGCCGTTTCGACCTGTTCGTCCTGGACCAGCGCATAGCGATCCAGCAAGCGCGTGGCCGCGTCGGCATACACCTCGCAATTGCGGCAGTGCACATGCCGCCCCAGCAACGGGCACTGTTTGTCGCCATGCACGCCGATGCGGTTCCAGCAATCGTCGATGGGCTGGTCGTCATTGGCGATCAGTTGCATATGGTATCCGCCGCTCATCGTTCAGACTCCCTGCCGGCCCGGGCGGCACGCTCCTGCAGGCGCCGGGCACCGGCCTCGTCCCCCTGCGCAGCCAGCAGCATGGCCAGGTGCATCAGTGCCTCAGGGTGCTGCGGCTCGAGGTAGAGCGCCTTGCGATAATGGGTGATGGCCTGCGCGGCATCGCCTTCGGTGTCACTGAGCAACCCCAGCCAGTAATAGACCTGCGCCTTGGGGGCGAACTGGCGCAGATAGCGCTCGCAGTCCGCCCTGGCCTGCCGGTTTTCACCGGCATTGGCCTGCCGGGCAATGAGGGCCAGCAACTGCGCTTCGTCTTGCGCCGGTACCGGCGTCGCTGGCACCGCGCTCGACCTGGCGACGCGGGGCGGCAGTGCCACGACACGTGGCGGCAGCGGCGCAGCGACCGGCTGGCGCGCAACCGGCAACGGCTTGGCAACAGGCCGTGGGGCATCATCCTGGCGCACGTAGGCGAATGACTGGGCAATCCCCAGCGGGCGCATGCCCAGGCGCGCCAGCAGGCTGCCCTCGGCGGGGCCGATGAACAGCACGCCCTGGGCGTGGATCAGGCGCTTGAGTACCTCGAACACCCGCTGCTGGGTCGGAACATCGAAGTAGATCAGCAAGTTGCGACAGAACACGAAATCGTATAGCCCTTCACGCGCTTTGAGCGCCGGGTCGAGCACGTTGCCCGCCTGCAGGCTGACTTGCTGGCGCACCCGCTCATCCAGGCGATGGGTATCGCCGCTTGGGCTGAAGTGCCGCTCGCGAAAGGCCAGCTCGCTGCCGCGAAAGGAGTTGCGCCCGTACAGCGCCTGCTCGCCCTTGGCCACCGAACTGGGGCTGATATCAATGCCATCGACGCGGAAAGCGCCCGGGCTCAGGCCAGCGTCGAGCAAGGCCATGGCGATCGAGTAGGGTTCCTCGCCCGTCGAGCACGGCAGGCTGAGGATGCGCAGGGGCCGTGCGCCGGCAAGTTCTGCCGCACGCTTGTGCGCCAGCCCCGCCAGCGCGGTGAAGGATTCTGGGTAGCGGAAAAACCAGGTCTCCGGAACGATGACCGCCTCGATCAGGGCCTGCTGCTCATCGCCGGACTGCTGCAAACGCAGCCAGTAGTCATCGAGATCCGCAGCCTGCACGAGCGTGCAGCGCTGGCGCAGGGCGCGCTCGACCATCGCTGCGCCGACCGACTCCACATCCAGCCCGATACGTTCCTGCAGGAAACGGAAGAAACGTTGCTCGCTCATGCTGGCTCCTGCCCGGGCCCGCCGGAGTACAGCAGCTCACGCACCGCGTCCGACAACAGGTCGTTCACCTGGATGCGCTGCAACAAACCGCGGGCGTCCTGGCGGACCGGCCCGAGGTAGCGCGCGTCGGCATTGTCCAGGCCGTATGGCTGGAATTCCTCGGGGGCACAGCGCAGCGTATCGGTGGCCTGCTCCAGGACAAGCCCCAGCTGCAGGTCAGGGCGGCGCGAGTCGGCACGGTAGTGCACCAGTACCATCCGCGTACTGCTGCGCGACTGTGCCGGCACACCGAAGCTCAGCGCCGACAGGTCGATCACCGGTACCAGCACACCACGGTGGGCGAGCACCCCGGCCACCCATCCCGGCGCCTGGGCAATGGGCTTGAGGGTACGGCACGGCAGCACTTCGATCACTTCGCGCACGTCCAGGGCGAAGCGCTGGTCGGCGATGCGAAATTGCAGGTACAGCACGCCCTTGCCGGCTGATTCGCGATCCTCGCGAGGGGACGGTTCGTTCATCGTCGTCAGACTTTGAACCGCGAAACACCGCCACGCAGCCCGGCGGCTACCTGGCTCAGTTCGTCGATGGCGAAACTGGCCTGGCGCAGCGATTCCACGGTCTGGGTACTGGCATCGCTGAGCTGGGCCAGTGCCTGGTTGATCTGCTCGGCGCCGGTGGCCTGGGCCTGCATGCCCTCGTTGACCATCAGCACCCGCGGCGCCAGCGCCTGCACCTGATGGATTATCTGACTGAGCTGCTCGCCCACCTGCTGCACCTCGAACATGCCGCGGCGCACCTCCTCGGAGAACTTGTCCATGCCCATCACCCCGGCCGACACTGCGGACTGGATCTCGCGCACCATCTGTTCGATGTCGTAGGTGGCCACGGCGGTCTGGTCGGCAAGGCGGCGTACTTCGGTGGCGACCACGGCGAAACCGCGACCGTACTCACCGGCTTTTTCCGCCTCGATGGCGGCGTTGAGCGACAGCAGGTTGGTCTGGTCGGCGACCTTGACGATGGTCACCACCATCTGCGTGATGTTGCTGGCCTTCTCGTTGAGGATCGCCAGCTTGGCGTTGACCAGGTCGGCGGCGCCCATCACCTGGTGCATGGTCTCCTCCATGCGCGCCAGGCCCTGCTGGCCGGCACCGGCAAGGCTCGAGGCCTGGTCGGCCGACGAGGTGACTTCGGTCATGGTGCGCACCAGGTCCCGCGAGGTCGCGGCGATTTCCCGCGAGGTGGCGCCGATCTCGGTGGTGGTGGCGGCCGTCTCGGTGGCGGTGGCCTGTTGCTGCTTGGAGGTGGCGGCGATCTCGGTGACCGAGGTGGTCACCTGCACCGACGAACGCTGGGCCTGCGACACCAGATTGGCCAGGGATTCGGCCATTTCGTTGAAGCCGCCCTCGATCGCGCCGAACTCATCCTTGCGGTCCAGGCTCAGGCGCATGCTCAGGTCGCCCGAACGCAGGCCGTCGAGGGCGTGCACGATGCGCTGCATGGGGGCGGTGATCGCGCGCATCAGCAGCAGGCCGCAAACGCCGGCGGCGACGATTGCCAGCAGCAGCGAGACGATCATGCTGCCTTTGGCGGTGGCCACGGCGCTGACGATTTCATTGGTGGCGTTGTCGGCCGACTCCCGGTTGCGCTCGATCACTTCGTTCAGGTGCAGGCGCCCTTCTCTCCAGGCGGGCGTCAGCACCTCGGCGATCAACCGCTGGGCTTCGGCGTAGTTCTTCTGGCGATAGGTTTCCAGGACCTGGTCGACAATCTTGACGTAAGCCTCTTCCTGGCGCGTGAAATCGTCGAACGCGGCCTGGTCGGCCGGGTCGCGGATAGTGCCCTGGTAGCTGGCCATATGCTGCTTCAAACGGTCGTCGAAACTCTTGAACAACTCGGCATCGGTGGTGGTGAACTCGCGGTGGTTCGACAAGCCGACCAGTTGCTGGCTGGTGACATAGCTGTCGACCCAGGCGCTGCGGATCATCGAGCTGTAGTAGAGCCCGGGAATGCTGTCGGACCCTACCGCCTCCTCGCTGGACTCGATCGCCACCAGCCGCGAGTAGGCGGCCACGATCATCAGCAGCATGATGGCGATGATCACGGCGAAACTTGCCAGGATCCGTTGGCGCAAGGTCCAGTTCTTCACATTCAGCCCTCAGGAATTCGATACGAGCGGGAAAAATCGCCGAAGTATAGCCCAGGCGTCCTACGTATTTGCGGCTGAATGCTGCTGTACTCAGGCCTCCGTGCCCATTGATATGGCCAATTGCAGGCTCATTGACCCGCGGCAAGCCTAACCTGGTTCTCCAACTCCAGGCGCAAGGCAGGGTCCAGGCGCAACTGGCGCGCCAGTTCGTCGAGGTAGGCGCGCTCCATGAAGTTCTCCTGGTCGACCATCATCACGCTGGCCAGGTACATCTCGGCAGCCATTTCCGGGGTCTGCGCGGCGCGGGCCACTTCGGCCGGATCCAGCGGCTTGTTCAGTTCAGCGTGCAGCCATTGCTGCAACTCGCGGTCGCTGTCCAGGCGAGTGAACTCGCCTTCAATCAGAGCCCGCTCACGGTCATCGATATGGCCGTCGGACTTGGCTGCCGCCACCAGCGCCCGCAACACGGCCTGGCTGTGCTGCTCGACCTGGGCCGGGGGCAGGCGATCCAGCGTCTGCGGCTGCTGATCGCCGGCGCCCTGGCGGACCTGCCAGTTGCCATAGGCCTTGTAGGCCAGCACCCCGAGCGCGGCCAGGCCGCCGTAGGTCAGTGCCTTGCCGCCATACCTGCGGGCCTTCTTGTTGCCCAGCAGCAAGCCCATGGCGCCCGCTGCCAATGCGCCACCGCCGGCACCAGACAACAGGCTGCCAATGTTCCCCGAACCTTTGTCGCTGAGGCTCTTGCCCTGCTGGTTCTGCAGCAGAGATTGACCGGTTTTCAAGAGCTGATCGAGCAGACCACGCGTGTTCATCTGACACACCTCGCAAACATTCGACGTTGAGAAGGCCCCAGAGTAGGCCGGCAAGCTGAAGCCTCGCTTAACGCATTTGCATCCAGATGTTGCCCACTCTCGTTTGTCGGTACGGCCAGTCGCTTCTAGTCTGTAGCGTCATTGCGGCGCAGTGCGCTCGAGGCCCATAAGGAGAACCGCTCCATGCAAACCCGAATGCTGATCAACGGTCACCTGGTGAACGGCGAAGGCCCGGCCTGGACCGTGCTCGACCCGGCCAAGGGCAGCGCCCTGGCGCAGATCAACGAAGCCACCGAAGCCCAGGTAGACACCGCCGTGCGCGCCGCCGACCAAGCCTTCCAGCACTGGTCGCAGACCACCCCGAAGGAACGCGCCAGCGCTTTGCTGGCGATTGCCGAGGTCATCGAACGACACGCCGAGGAACTGGCCCGGCTGGAGTCGGACAACTGCGGCAAGCCCTATGCCGCGGCGCTCGGCGACGAGATCCCGGCCATTGCCGACGTGTTCCGCTACTTCGCCGGCGCGGCACGCTGCCTGGGTGGCCTGGCGGCGGGCGAGTACCTGCCCGGGCACACCTCGATGATCCGCCGCGACCCGCTGGGCGTGGTCGCCTCCATCGCGCCGTGGAATTACCCGCTGATGATGCTGGCCTGGAAGATCGCCCCCGCGTTGGCTGCCGGCAACACCGTGGTCATCAAGCCATCGGAGTTGACCCCGCTGACGGCCCTGCGCCTTGGCGAGCTGGTCCGTGAGCTGCTGCCGGCCGGCGTGCTCAATATCCTTTTCGGCCGTGGCCAGACCGTCGGCACCCCACTGGTCACCCATGCCAAGGTGCGCATGGTGTCGCTGACCGGCTCCATCCCCACCGGCGCGCACATCATTGGCGCCACCGCCGACAGCGTGAAGCGCATGCACATGGAACTGGGCGGCAAGGCGCCGGTGCTGGTATTCGACGATGCCGACCTCGACGCGGCCATCGACGGCATCCGCACCTTCGGCTTCTACAACGCAGGGCAGGACTGCACCGCCGCCTGCCGGCTGTACGTGCAGGACGGCATCTACGAACGCTTCGTCGAACGCCTGGGCGCGGCGGTTGCGAGCATCAAGCCAGGCCCGCAGCAGGCGGCCGACACCGAACTCGGCCCGTTGATCAGCGCCCAGCATCGCGACAAGGTCGCCGGCCTGGTGAACCGTGCCATCGCCCAGCCGCACATTCGCCTGGTCACCGGTGGCAAGGCACTGCCCGGTGATGGCTTCTTCTTCGCACCGACCGTGCTGGCCGATGCGCTGCAGGACGACGAAATCGTCCGCCACGAGGTATTCGGCCCGGTGGTGTCGGTCACCCGCTTCAGCGACGAAGCCCAGGCGCTGGAATGGGCCAACGACTCGGAGTACGGCCTGGCCTCGTCGGTGTGGACCCGTGACAGCGGACGCGCCCACCGCCTCGCCGCACGGCTGCAATATGGCTGCACCTGGGTCAACACGCATTTCATGCTGGTCAGCGAGATGCCGCACGGCGGGCAGAAGCATTCCGGCTATGGCAAGGACATGTCGATGTACGGGTTGGAGGACTACACCTGTGTGCGCCATGTGATGTTCAAGCACTGATGCACGACTAGCCGGTGGGGGAAACACTCACCGGCTTTTTTCCTGCAAAGCAACGCGATTTTTCCTACCTATTGCCTGAACTACACCCTACCGCCGATCTATTGAGTTAAATGGCGCTGGTATCACAGACTGATACCATGAATAGTCAACGTGCGTTACTCGAACTTGTCTTCAACAAGCTCGTTCCCCGAACGCTGGACTGGTCGCGCCTGGAATCCCTGCTGGTCTCGCTCGGTGCCCGGGTTGTCGAGGGTAGAGGCTCGCGTGTGCGCTTCGAACTCAACGGTGAGGTTGCGACCTTTCATCGCCCTCACCCCGATCGGCACGCCAAACCCTATCAGGTGCGCGATGCCCGCCAGTTCCTGGAGCAGGCAGGAGTTACACCATGAATGTGATGAATTACCGCGGCTACTCGGCGCGCATTGAATACAGTGACGAAGACCAGTTGCTGATCGGCCATGTCGCCGGGATCCGCGACGTGATCGGCTTCCATGGCGAGTCGATCAGTGAATTGCGCCAGGCGTTCGAGGAAGCTGTCGACGACTACCTCGAAACCTGTCGGCGCCTGGGGCGTGAACCGCAGAAAACCTACTCCGGCAAACTCAGCCTGCGCCTGGAGCCTACTCTCCACGCCAGCGTGGCGGCCAAGGCCGAGCTGGCGCAGAAGAGCATCAACCAGTGGGTCAGCGACATCCTCAGCCAAGCCGCCTGCAGCTGAGTCAGTCGCGCAAGTCCGATTCGTGGATCGGGTTGGCCCGGCTTGTCGCGCGTTGGTATTGCGCCGGCCAGGTCGCCTTGTTGCCGCCCAGGTCGTCGTCGGCGTGCAATGGCCAGTAAGGGTCGCGCAACAGTTCGCGGGCAAGGAAGATCACATCGGCCTGGCCGGTACGCAGGATATGCTCGGCCTGGGCTGGCTCGGTGATCATGCCGACGGTGCCGGTGGCGATCTCCGACTCCTTGCGCACCCGCTCGGCGAAACGGGTCTGGTAGCCGGGGCCGGTGGGGATCTCTGCGTTGACCGAGGTCCCTCCCGACGACACGTCGATCAGATCGACACCCAGGGCGCGCAGCCGGCGGGCCAGCTCCACGGTCTCGTCCGGGTTCCAGCCATCCTCCACCCAGTCGGTGGCCGACACCCGCACCAACAGCGGCAGCTCCTGTGGCCAGGCCTGGCGCACCGCTTCGACAACCTGCAAGGTCAGGCGGATACGGTTTTCAAAGCAGCTGCCGTACTCGTCGCGGCGCTGGTTGCTCAGCGGCGAGAGGAACTGGTGCAGCAGGTAGCCGTGGGCGGCGTGGATCTCGACCACCTTGAAGCCGGCCTTCAAGGCCCGCTCGGTGGCGGCAACGAACGCGTCGACGACCTGCTGGATCTCGTCCTTGCTCAGTTCATGGGGGACGGTGTGCTCGGGGTCGAAGGCAATCCTGGAGGGCCCTACCGGCTGCCAGCCGCCGTCTTCGAGCTTGACGCTGCCGTGCTTGCCCAGCCACGGCCTGTGGGTGCTGGCCTTGCGTCCGGCGTGGGCCAGCTGGATGCCGGGAACAGCGCCCTGGGCGGTGATGAAGCGGGTGATGCGCTGCAACGCGGGGATCTGCTCGTCGCTCCACAGGCCGAGGTCTTCTGCTGTGATGCGTCCATCGGCGGTGACCGCGACCGCTTCACTGATCACCAGGCCGGCGCCACCGACAGCGCGGCTGCCCAGGTGAACCAGGTGCCAGTCATTGGCCAGGCCGTCGACGGCGGAGTACTGACACATGGGGGAAACGGCGATACGGTTGGGCAGGGTCAACTGACGCAGGGTGTAGGGTTCGAGCAGCAGGCTCATGGCGCACCTCCCAGGGACTCCAATGGTTGCCGGGCCGGCATTTGTAGTAGGGCGTGGGCCGGTACCGGTAGGTTTCAGCCTAGACCATGGCTCCGAGGGACGTTCGCCCATCGCCCTGCGCCACGCGTTCCTCCTCGCGCAAGGTCAGCACCTCGACGCCGCTCTGCGTCACCGCCACGGTGTGCTCCCATTGCGCCGACAGGCTCCGGTCACGGGTAATCACCGTCCAGCCATCGCGCAAACCGCGGGTCCCACGCCCTCCCTGGTTGATCATCGGCTCTATGGTGAACACCATTCCCGGTTGCAGCTTCATACCCGTGCCACGCTGGCCGTAGTGCAGCACCTCCGGCGCCTCGTGCATCTGCGTGCCGATGCCGTGCCCGCAATATTCGCGCACCACGCTGTAGCCGGCGGCCTCGGCGTGGGCCTGGATGGCGTGGCCGATGTCACCGAGGGTCGCGCCAGGGCGCACCTGCTCGATGCCTTTCCACAGCGCAGCATAGGTAGTGTCCACCAGCCGTCGGGCCTCTTCGCCGATCTGGCCGATGCTGTACATCTTCGACGAATCGGCGATATAGCCGCCCTGCTCCAGGGTGATGTCGACGTTGACGATCGAACCCTCCTTCAACACCTCATCGGCCTTGGGCATGCCATGGCAGACCACATGGTCCACCGACGTGTTCAGGGCAAAGGGAAAACCGTATTGGCCCTTGCTCGCCGGCCGCGCCTTGAGGGTCTGGACGATGAAGGCCTCGGCGCGGTCGTTGATCTGCATGGTGGTCACGCCGGGGCGGATGAAACCGTCGAGGTCGGCGAACACCCGGGCCAGCAACTGGCCGGCACGGCGCATCAATTCGAGCTGGGCGGGGTCCTTGAGGATGACCTTGCTCATTGCAGCAGCTCCTTGAGATTGGCCTGCTCCTGGCGCAGCAACTGGCGCAGCAGTTCCTGGTAGGTGGCCTGCGGGTGCAACTCGGCCAGCATGCCGATACGGATCCAGTGCTCGGCCTGGGCGTTGATCGAGCGCGACAGCGCGGCGCTGGCTACGCGCAGGTCTTCGTGGAGTTCGTCGGCGATCTTGACGATACCCATGTGCGGTTACCTATATATGAAACGTATGCGAATCATATAGCCATAGTTCGACCGATGCCATCCGCTGGTGCGCAGCTCCCCATATCGGTGCGCGTCCCACGCCGGGCGAGCCCACTCACACAGCAACACCGCGCCCTGCATGAAATGGCCCGGGATTTGCTGTTTGCACGGCATCGAGGCCATCAACGCCGATGGTTCTCTCTCCACGACGAAGGCGCCGTGTTGCCCCGCTTGCCACTTGCAGGCCGGGCAGCCGGCGCCTTTGTCGTTTCGTCAGCAGGAGATCGTGATGAGCGGCAGTGAAGTGCGCAGTGTTTGCCCGTATTGCGGGGTCGGGTGCGGCATCGTCATGCACGTGAAGGGGGGCAAGGTGGTCAAGGTCAGCGGCGACAAGCAGCACCCCAGCAACTTCGGGCGCCTGTGCACCAAGGGGTTGACCGCCCATGTGCCGTTGGAGGTCGGGCGCATGGCCCACGCTTTCGTCCGTGACCAGCGCAGCCAGCAACCAGCCCGTCGCCCGCTGGAGACCGCCATCGCCGAGACGGCCAGGCGCCTGCGCACGATCATCGACACCCACGGCGCCGATGCCGTAGCCCTCTATGTCTCCGGGCAGATGTCGCTGGAGGCACAGTACCTGGCCAACAAACTGGCCAAGGGTTTCATCCGCACCCGCCATATCGAGTCCAACTCACGCCTGTGCATGGCCAGCGCCGGTAGCGGCTACAAGCAATCGCTTGGCGCCGACGGCCCGCCCGGCAGCTACCAGGATTTCGAGCGCGCCGAGGTGTTCCTGGTGATCGGCGCGAACATGGCCGACTGTCACCCGATCCTGTTCCTGCGCCTGCTCGACCGGCTCAAGGCCGGTGCCAGGTTGATCGTCGTCGACCCCCGGCGCAGCGCCACCGCCGACAAGGCCGACCTGTTCCTGCAACTGCGCCCGGGTACCGACCTGGCCCTGCTCAATGGCCTGCTGCACCTGCTGCACGCCAATGGCCATACCGACGCGGACTTCATCGCGCGCCACACCGAAGGCTGGGAGGTACTGCCGGCGTTTCTCGAGGACTACACCCCCGCACGCGTCGCGGCCATCACCGGGCTGGCCGAGGCCGATATCCGCGAAGCCGCCCGCCTGATCGGCGCGGCGGGCGAATGGATGAGCTGCTGGACCATGGGCCTGAATCAGAGCATCCACGGCACCTGGCACAGCAATGCCCTGTGCAACCTGCACCTGGCCACCGGCGCCATCTGCCGACCCGGCAGCGGGCCGTTCTCGCTGACCGGCCAACCCAATGCCATGGGCGGCCGCGAGATGGGTTACATGGGACCGGGCCTGCCGGGCCAGCGTTCGGCGCAGGTGGCGGCCGACCGCGCCTTCGTCGAAGCGCAATGGCAACTGCCCCCCGGCACCCTGCGCAGTGAAGGGGGCGAAGGCACCGTGGCGCTGTTCGAGCAACTCAAGCAGGGGGAGGTAAAAGCCTGCTGGATCATCTGCAGCAACCCGGTGGCCAGCGTCGCCAACCGCCAGCAGGTGATCGACGGCCTGCGCCAGGCACAGCTGGTGATCAGCCAGGACGCCTTCCTCGACACCGAGACCAACCGCTACGCCGACATCCTGCTGCCGGCGTCACTGTGGGCCGAGGGCGAAGGGGTGATGATCAACAGCGAGCGCAACCTGACCTTGATGCCCCGCGCCGTCGAGGCGCCCGGCGAAAGCCTCGAGGACTGGCGCCTGATCGCGCGCATCGCCTGTGCCCTGGGTTATGCGCACGCCTTCGACTACCCCGACGCCGAAGCGGTGTTCGATGAGATCCGCCGCTTCCACAACCCCGACACCGGTTACGACCTGCGCGGCATCGCCTATACCGACCTGCGCCAGGGCCCGCAGCAGTGGCCAAGCGCGCCGGGGCGCAAGGACACTCGCAGCCCGCTGCGCTATGTCGCGCCAGACGCCCCACAGACGCCGGTGTTTCCGACGCCCACCGGCAAGGCGCGGTTCTTCGCCCGCCCCTGGCTGCCGCCGGCGGAGCTGCCCGAAGATGCCTTCCCCTTCGTGCTCAACACCGGCCGCGTCCAGCACCAGTGGCACACGCTGACCAAGACCGGCCAGGTACCCAGCCTGAACAAGCTGGAGCCCGGCCCCTTCGTCGAGATCCATCCCGACGTCGCCCGGCGCCTGGGCATCGCGCCAAAGGACCAGGTGGCGATCCGCTCGCGCCGTGGCCAGGCCGTACTGCCGGCGCGGCTCAGCGAGCGAGTGCTGCCGGGCAACTGTTTCGCTCCGTTTCACTGGAACGATCTGTACGGCGAGCAACTGGCAATCAACGCGGTGACCTGCGACGCGGTGGACCCAACCTCGCTGCAACCGGCCTTAAAGCATTGTGCCGTGGCCTTGGAAAGGGTCGCTGGCGAGCGCATCGATGTCCTCGAACTGACGCGTGCCTCGGAGCCCATCACCCTGCCCACCGCCACCCTGGCCCGGCTGCTCGGCCTGGAGTCGTTGCCGGCGCCAGTCCTGGCCGAGGACGAGCGCCATTACCTGCAAGGTTTCCTGCTCGGCCTGAGCCAGGCCCACAGCGATGGCGTGCCCTCCCTCCCGCCCAATGCGCCCCTGGCGCCGGGGCGACGCCTGTTCATCGACGGCCTGCTGGCTAGCCTGTACGCCCCGCCCACACCGGCATCTCAAGCAGCGCTCTTGAGCCCTCGCCACCACGTGCTGTGGGCCTCGCAGACCGGCAATAGCGAACAGCTCGCCGAACGCTGCGCCCAGCGCCTGCGCGACGCGGGGCTGGTGGTCGCGCTCAGTTGCATGGAGGCGGTGCGCCCATCCCAACTGCGAGGTGCCGCCAGCCTGCTGCTGATCGCCAGCACCTTCGGCGACGGCGATGCGCCGGACAGCGGCACCGCGTTCTGGCGGGCGCTGCTGGACGACGAAGGCGCCAGTTGCGCCACCCTCCCTTACGCCGTGCTGGCCTTGGGCGATTCAAGCTACGACCAGTTCTGCGGCTTCGGCCGCAAGCTCGACCAACGCCTGGCCGACCTGGGCGCCCAGCGCCTGCTGGATCGGGTCGACTGCGAGCCGGATTGCGAGGCGGCCTTCGGCGCTTGGCTCGATGCCCTGTTGTCCGAGCTTGGCGGTGCCCCGGCGACCACCGCCGCCGCGCCAGTCACCGTCCGCGGCAAACAGCAGCCCTGGCCTGCCACCTTGCGGGAAAACCGCCTGCTCAGCGGCCCGGGTTCAACCAAGGAGACTCGCCAACTGGTCTTCGACCTGTCCGGTAGCGACCTGCGCTATCAACCTGGCGATGCCCTGGGCGTATGGCCGCGCAATTGCCCGGATCTGGTCGACGAGCTGCTCACGCTGATGCAGCTGGAAGGCCAAACCGAGATCGAACTCGAGGGCCATGCCCCAATGCCCCTGCGAACCGCGCTGGAGCGGCACCTGGACATCACCCAGGTCAGCCGCCAGCAGCTCGAAACCTTCAGCCAGCACGCTCCCGACCTGCAACGCCTGCTGCTGCCAGAGTGCAAGGACGAACTCAAGGAATGGTTGTGGGGCCGCCAGCTGGCCGACGTGCTGCGCGAACACCCCCAGGCCTTGCCGCTGGGCAACTGGTTGTCGCTGCTCAAACCCTTGCAGCCGCGCCTGTACTCGATCAGCTCCAGCCCCCGGGCTCATCCCGGCCAGGTGCACCTGACCGTGTCCATCGTGCGCCATGGCGAGCGCAAGGGCGTCTGTTCGAGCTTCCTCGCGGACCGGGCAGCGGCGCTGGAGGTGGGGATATTTGCCCAGCCATCGAAGCACTTCCGCCTGCCCGAGGACGACGGGGTGCCCATCGTCATGATCGGCCCTGGTACCGGTATCGCCCCCTTCCGCGCCTTCCTTGAAGAGCGCGAGGTACGTGGGGCCAAGGGGCGCAACTGGCTGTTCTTCGGTGAGCAGCATGCCGCCTGCGACTTCTATTACCGCGAACAAATGCAGGCCTGGGAGGCCAGCGGGCATGTGCGTCTGAGCACCGCGTTCTCGCGTGACCAGCCGCAAAAGGTCTATGTGCAGCACCGCCTGCTGGAGCACGGCGCCGAGCTGTGGCGCTGGTTGCAGGACGGCGCGCATGTGTATGTCTGTGGCGATGCCCGGTTTATGGCCCGGGACGTGGACGCGGCCTTGCGCCAGCTCGTGGCGGAACATGGTGGCCTGGACAAGACCATGGCAGCGGCGTACGTCGAGGGGTTGGCGCGGGACAAGCGCTACCGGCGAGATGTGTATTGATGCACCACGGTGGTGAGGCTGCACCCTGTTTGTGCGACCGCATCACATGGCCAACTCATGCCCAAAGGTCTCGTGGCACGCTGCAACCCTCTTGGGAGCGGGCTTGCCCCGCGATGACCGGGAGCCTGGCACATTCCCTGCTTCAACCGATGCACAACAGCCCCAACGACCAACGGCGGTCGACAGGGGCCTCACACTGATGAGTACAGGCAAAGGCGCCTGGAGCTTCGGCTCCAGGCGCCTTTTTCGTTTTTCCGTGATCGAGGATCGGCTATGCAGGCAACAGCGAACGAAGCACAACGAGCGCGACTGGTCATCGTCGGCAACGGCATGGTCGGCCATCACTGCGTCGAGCAACTGATCGAGCGCGGCGCCTTGGCGCGCTTCGAACTGCACGTATTCGCCGAGGAGCGTCAGCGCGCCTATGACCGGGTGCACCTCTCGGAATATTTCACCGGCAGTTGCGCCGAAACCCTGGCCCTGTGCGACCGCGACTACTATGCGAGTAACGGCGTGCACCTGCACCTGGGCGAGGCGGTACTGGACATCGATCGCGAACGCCAGGAAGTGATCACCGCCGAAGGCCGCCTCGGCTACGACCAGTTGATCCTGGCCACCGGTTCCTACCCGTTCGTGCCGCCCATCGAAGGGTCCAGCGGCAATGCGCGCCTGGTCTATCGCACCCTTGAAGACCTCGATGCGATCCGAGCCGCCGCCGGCAGCGCCCGCCGTGGGGTGGTGGTCGGCGGCGGCCTGCTCGGCCTCGAAGCCGCCAACGCCCTCAAGTCGCTAGGCCTGCAAGCGCATGTGGTGGAGTTCGCACCGCGCCTGATGCCGGTCCAACTGGATGGCGAGGGCGGCGCGGCGCTCAAGGCGCGCATCGAGGCGCTGGGCGTGGGCGTGCACCTGGCCCGCGCCACCCAGTCGATCAGCGCTGGCGAACACTACCGCTACCGCATGAACTTCGATGGCGGCGAACACCTGGAAACCGACCTGATCGTGTTTTCCGCCGGCATTCGCCCGCAGGATGCCCTGGGCCGCGCCTGCGGCCTGGAGATCGCCCCTCGCGGCGGCGTGGTGATCGACAGTCAGTGCCGCTCCAGCGACCCACGCATCTTCGCCATTGGCGAATGCGCTTCGTGGAACGGCAGTGTGTTCGGCCTGGTCGCTCCGGGATACGCCATGGCGCGTAACCTGGCTGCCCTGGTGATGGGCGAGTCGGCGGGCGAATTCAGCGGCGCCGACATGTCGACCAAGCTCAAGCTGCTGGGTGTGGACGTCGGCTCCATCGGCGATGCCCAGGGCGTCACGCCGGGCGCGCGCAGCTACCGCTTCATCGACGAGGCCAGCGCCTCATACCGGCGCCTGGTGGTCGATGCCAACGGCAAGCGTGTGCTTGGCGCGGTACTGGTGGGTGACAACAGCTACTACGACACCCTGCTGCAATACGCCCAGAACGGCATCAAGCTACCGGCCGACCCGGCCGCGCTGATTCTGCCCCAGGGCAGCGGCGCACCGGCGCTAGGCGCCGATGCCTTGCCCGACAGCGCGACCATCTGCTCGTGCCACAACGTCAGCAAAGGCGCGGTGTGCGCCGCCATCGACGGTGGCTGCAGCGACCTCGCCAGCGTCAAATCCTGCACCAGGGCGGCCAGCGGTTGCGGCGGTTGCGCGGCGCTGCTCAAGCAAGTGTTCGAGCACGAACTGACCGCCCGCGGCGTGACCGTCGACAAGAGCCTTTGCGAACACTTTGCCTACACCCGTCAGGAGCTCTACGGGCTGGTGCGGGTGGAGGGTATCCGCACTTTCAGCGAGCTGCTCGAACGCCATGGCAAAGGCCACGTGGGGTGCGCCATCTGCAAGCCGGCGGTGGGCAACATCCTCGCCTCGTGCTGGAACCAGCCGATCATGGACCCGGCGCTGGTGCCGCTGCAGGACACCAACGACACCTTCATGGCCAACATGCAGAAGAACGGCAGCTACTCGGTGGTGCCGCGCATTCCCGGCGGCGAGATCACCCCGGAAAAACTCATCGTGATCGGCCAGGTGGCAAAGAAGTACGACCTCTATACCAAGATCACCGGCGGCCAGCGCATCGACCTGTTCGGTGCCCAGTTGCACGAGCTGCCGCTGATCTGGGGCGAGCTGATCGCCGCCGGCTTCGAGACCGGGCACGCCTACGGCAAGTCGACACGGACGGTGAAATCCTGCGTCGGCAGCACCTGGTGCCGCTATGGCGTGCAGGACAGCGTGGCCATGGCCTTGCGCCTGGAGGACCGCTACAAGGGCCTGCGCGCGCCGCACAAGCTCAAGTTCGCGGTGTCTGGCTGCACCCGCGAATGCGCCGAGGCGCAAAGCAAGGACATCGGCGTGATTGCCACCGACAAGGGCTGGAACCTGTACGTGTGCGGCAACGGCGGCATGCGCCCGCGCCACGCCGAACTGTTCGCCACCGACCTGGACGACGAGACCCTGGTACGCCTGATCGACCGTGTGCTGATGTTCTACATCCGCACCGCCGACAAACTGCAGCGCACCTCGGTGTGGCGCGAGGGCCTCGAAGGCGGGCTCGACTACCTCAAGCAGGTGGTGATCGACGACAGCCTGGGCCTGGCCCGCGAACTCGAGACGCAGATGCAGCAGGTGGTCGACCGCTACGAATGCGAATGGGCCAACGCATTGGGCGACCCGGAAAAGCTCAAGCGCTTCCGCACCTTCGTCAATGACCAACGCGCCGATCCGGATGTGCACTTCGTGCGCGAGCGCGGCCAACGCCGGCCGGCGGCGCCCCTGCAGCTGATTCCCACCCATGAGGAGACAATGTGATGAACCTGTCCAACACGGCTGTAGCAAGTGAAACCCGCTGGCAGGCGGTGTGCCAGGCCAGTGACCTGGTCGCCGACTCCGGGGTGGTAGTGTGGCATGCAGGCGAGCAGGTCGCGCTGTTCTACCTGCCGGGGCGGGATCGACAGGTCTACGCGCTGGAAAACCGTGATCCGCGCTCCGGCGCCAATATCATCGGGCGCGGGCTGGTGGCCAGTCTGCAGGGCGAACTGGTAGTCGCGGCGCCGCTCTACAAGCAGCATTTTTGCCTGCACGACGGGCGCTGCCTGGAGGACCCGACACAGGCCTTGCGGGTGTGGACGGTGCGCCTGCGCGGCGGCGAAGTCGAACTGGCCCGTAGCTGATGCTCGAACGGAGCAACCAGACGTTGCAGGTCTGGCCCGCGCGGATACACTGCCGGGCATGAACCTCGATACCCGCATCAAGTTCCGCCACCTGCTGTGCTTCCTGGAGATTGCCCGACAGGGCAGCCTAGCCAGGGCCGCCGACGTGCTGGCGATCAGCCAGCCAGCGTTCTCCAAGACCCTCAAGGAGCTGGAGGATCTGCTGGAAGCTCGCCTGTTCGAGCGCAGCCACCAAGGCGCCGCCTTGACCCCGGCCGGTACCCGTTTCATGCGCTATGCCGGCCCCAGCGTGCAGGCGCTGCGTGACGGGGTCGGCAGTTTGCGCGGTGAGGCTCGGGCGCCGTCGCAGGTGCGTATTGGCGTGCTGTCGACAGTCGAAGGGCTGCTGATGCCCGAGGTGCTGTGCCGCCTGCACCAGCAGCACGAGGCATTGGTCATCAGCGTGGTGACCGGGGCCAGCGCCCAGCTGCTTGGGCAGTTGCACCTTGGCGAGCTGGAACTGGTGATCGGTCGCATGACCGACAGCCCGCAGATCCAGGGGCTGTCGTTCGAGCATTTGTACAGCGAGTCGATGACCCTGGTGGTGCGACCCGGGCATCCACTGCTGGCGGCCCAGCCTATTGACCACAGGCAGGTCGGTACCTATCCATTGGTGCTGCCACCGCCCGGCACGACCATTCGCCAGCACGCCGACAGCTTGTTCGTGCAATGCGCCATCCCGCTGCCGGCACAACGCCTGGAAACCCTGTCGCTAGCCTTGAGCAGGCGCTACGTGCTGGGCAGCGAGGCGGTCTGGGTGGCCCCGCGCGACGCCGTGCTGATCGACCTCGGGCGGGGCGAACTTGCCGAACTCGACCTGGGCGTGCGCGAACCGGGCGGCTCGGTGGGGATCTGCCGCAATGCCGCCCTGGCACAGAGCCTGCCGGCGCAGTGGGTGTGCGAGGTGCTCCGGGAGGTGGCCGAAGCCTATCGACTCGGCGTATACCCCTGAAAACCGGCCCGCGGTTTCCTATACAATCCACGCCAGTTCCCAGCGCCTCCAGGACCCCTTCATGGACGAAACCGCGCAGCACTGGCTGCATGCCCTCTCCGCCCCCATGGCCGCCCTCAACGGCGCCAGCTACACCGCCCCCGATTACTTCGAAGGCGAAGACCAGACCGATCTGGAACGCTGGTGGGGGATCAGCGACCGTGCCCAGTTGCTGGATATGCTGAACATGGCCGACAACGGCCACGCCACCGAAATGAGCGAAGCCTACTGGCAGTACCAGCGCTGCCTGCCCAGCCAGTGGCAGGCCCTGCTCGACACCCTGCCCCCACGCGAACGCATCCGCCACGAATATGCCGCACGCACCTTCCCCGACTGCGGCCCGGGCGGCACCCGCGCCTGGGACCTGGGGCGCATGAGCTTCCTGCTGCGCGCCGGGGTCAAGAAAGGCCTGATCGATCGCGACGAAAGCCTCTACCTGCACTACCGCCTGGCGCTGCGCGCCCGCCACTACTACAACCGCTGGGATTGCTACCTGGCCGGCTACCTGTTCGGCAAGGCGCTGTGGAATGTCAGCGACAGCAGCGACGAGACCCTGGCCGCCGATCTCGAGCGCCAGGGCAGCGAACACTGGAACCGCTGCATCCTGCTTAACCTGCGTCTCGGCGCCCATGAGCTGCTGGCCGGGCTGCCCTGGGACATGGACCTGCCGGAACCTGCGCGCCCCGCCACCCTGGAAGAGGACTGCTGGTCATGAGTTGCTGGATTCGCCTGGGGATCGAACCGACCCAGGACCTGGACGCCATCCGCCTGGCCTACCGCGGCCGCCTGCCCGCGCACCATCCGGAAACCGACCCGGAAGGTTTCCAGGCCCTGCGTGCGGCATACGAGGAAGCGCTGCGCCTGGCCCGCGAGCAGGAAACCCAGGAGGCCGAGCCAAGGGTCGCCGAGGACACTCCCCATCCGGCGCTGCAGCACTTCCATCGCCTGCTCGAGGAGCCGTCCCTGCGCTTCGACCCACAAGCCTGGCAGGGCTACATCGCCGAGCTGGACGAACTGCCACTGGGCGAACTGGACGACCTCGGCTGGCAGCTGCTGCACACACTGCGCGACTGCGGGCCGCTGTCCCATCACTGCGCGGGTCTGCTGGCCCGGCGCCTGGGCTGGGCCGAGCAGTTGCTGCGCCTGGACAACCCCCACGAAGTGGAAGCCTTCCTCGACCGTCTCGCGCAGCCGGATCCCTTCGATACCGCCTGCATGCGCGACTGGCCAGCCCCGGCGCAAATGGAGAGCCTGTGGTATTTCCGCAGCCTCGAATACTGCTACCAGCACCGTCCATTGTTCGAGTACGAGCAGTTCGCCAGCGTGCATACCTGCCTGGCGATCCCGGACGACCCGGCACTGGTACAGCGCCTGCTGGTGCAGTTCAGCCAGGCCGGCATCGCCAGCCGGACCTTCCACAGCATGCTCCAGGCACAACAGGCGCAAACCCCGGACGATGCCGACCTGCTCTACCTGCTGGCCCGCCAGGCCGATGCCCTGGGGGCCGAGCAACAAGCCCTGGACTGCTGGTTGCGGCTGTACCGCCAACACCAGCATCCACAGGCCGAGCGCTGGCTGATCGACCTCTGTGCCCGCCATCAGCCCCAGCGCCTGCCCCTGCTGATCCAGGCCTTCGACCGCCTGCACACGCCAGCCGGCTGGCCCCAAGACCTTGGCGACCCGGCCCAGGCATGGGGCAGCCCGGGGCAGTCAGCGCAGACCTTGGCGCGCTGGTCCGAAGCCTCGCGCCTGGGGCTGGACGGCATCGCCAGCACCTTCGTCGACTGGCATCTGGACGGTGACGACGAACTGCCCCTGCTGGCCTGGCTGCTGCAGGAGCAGCCGGAGCAGAACCTGCACCGCCTGTATTGGCATGCCTGGGCCCTGCAGCGCGGCGAGGCCGGTTTGCTGCGCCTGGTCCTTGCCCAGCCACCGGCCGAGGACGCCCTCGACGCGCTGATCCTCGAGGGCTTCCAGCGCCAGGCAAGCCAGCAGTTGCATTGGCTCGATCAGGCTCCTGTGGTCCAGGCGCTGACGCAGCTCTGCGCCAGCGATGATCCGGCGGTTACCTTGCCCGAGGCCCTGACCGAAGATGCCATTCGCCCGGTCTGCCGTGAATGGCTGCGGCGCATGCGGGTCTATCCGGCCCATGCCCTGCACACGCTCAACCGTCAGTTCGACATGCGCCGCCTGTTCACCACGCCATTCGCCCTGCAACTGCAGGACCGCCTGGCCGAAGCCGGGGTCCTGTTGCCGCCGATGCCCGAAGGGGAGGCACTGTGGCAGTGGCACCGCCAGCAGCTGTTCATGCTGGCGCTGCTGGAGCAACCTTCACGTTGGCTGGCACTGATCGACCCGGCCTTGCCCGCGCAGCTGCACTACCCGGCCGAGCATCCGTTCGCTCCGACACACGCCCTGCTCGGTCAACTGCTGACCAGCCCCGAAGGCGCCAGTGGGCTGCTCGGCAGCCTGGATATCCGCGACCCGGTACAAGCGCTGATCTCGGCACGCCTGCTGACCTTGCAACAGGTGCTCAACAGCACGCGCCTGCCCAACGCCGCGCAACTGCTGGCTTGCCTGGACAACGACGACGGCGGGCTGCGTACCGATTACGCACTGGGCTACCTGCTGTTCTGCGCAGTGCTGCACCACGATCCGTCGCTGGACGAACCACAACGCTGCGCGTTGCGCGACCGCATGCAGGCGCTGGACCTGCAAGACGACTGGTTCGAAGCGCTACGCCGGGGGCTGCTGGACGGCCAGGCCAAACACCCGCCGGCTGCCGCGATACGCGCGCAAGGCCTCGACAGCCGCACGGTCGACGAGGTACTGGATGCGCTGAACAGCCTGCTGAACACTTGCACCCCACCCAAGACCCGGGTGCTGCGCGCCCTGCAAAAGGTCAAGGACGACCCGGAACAGGACCCCGGCCTGCGCTGCGCGATCATGGCTGTGCTGTCATGGAGCGAACGCCTGCTGCTGGACATGATCAAGGAACCGCCGGCACCGATGTGGGCGTTCTGGAAGCTCAAGAGTCGACTGAACCGCACGGGCCTAGCCGTGCACGTGGCAATCATCGCCTTGGGCGCCAGCCTGATGCTGCATATCCCGGCGATGTTGGTGGCGATCAGCATCCTGTCGATCAGCGGCTTCCTGCGCCGCCTGCGCGACCTCGGCCACGGCGTGCCGGCACTGCTGCTGGTAATGGTGCTGACCCGTGTGTTGCCGTTCTCGTCACTGGTGCTGCTGGGCCTGCCCGGCGACAAGCTGCCAAACCGTTACGGCCCGGTACCGGGCAAAGGGCAGCCGCTGGAGGGCGGCCTGCAGGCCACCCTGCGCCGGCTCAACGCTCAGTAACGCAGCTCGTCGAGCGCCTGGCTCAATGCCTGGCGCTCACGGCTGATCTCGCTGGCCTGCTGCCCGGCCAGCACGGCATTGAAGGCGTCCAGCCAGTTGCCGATCAGCTCGCGCTCGTCGCCCAGGCTCTGCATCCAGGCTCGCTCCAGGCGGGCCAGCAAGGTGCGGTTGGGCAGCGTGTCACGTGGGTGGATCTTCAATTTTGCCAGGCGCTCCTCACTGGCCTGGCGTGCCTGCGCATCCAGCCCGGTGGGGCTGCGGTCGATACTGTGGCTATGCTTCTGGCCGCTCTCGAGGAAGGTCACGTCCACTTCCAGCAGGCCGTTGATGTCGTAGCTGAAGCGCACGTCCAGCGACTGGATCTCGCCGGTCGACTGCAACGGAATCTCGAAACTGTCCACCAGGATGTTGTCCCGCACCCATGGCCGCTCGCCCTGGTACACGGCGATGCGCACGAACTTCTGTTCCGGGTGGCTGCTGTAGAAACGCTGCACCTTGGACGTGGGGATGATCGTGTTGCGCTCGATGATCGGCGAGAAGGCGCCGGTGACATCTTCGCCCCGGGACGAGGCCACGCCGAGGGTATAGGGACAGACATCGGTCAGGATCAGTTCGTCGATGGCCTCGTCGCGGGCCTTGCACGCCGCCTGGCTGGCGGCGCCGAGGGCGACGATGGTATCCGGGTCCAGGTGCCGGTACGGCAGGCGGCCAAACAGCTTGGCCACCAGTTGCTGCACCTGCGGCATGCGCGTGGCGCCGCCGACCAGCACCAGGCTGTCCAGCTCCCGCGGGCTCAAGCGGGCATCGCGCAGGGCCTGTTCGATGGGGGTGCGCACCCGTGCCAGCAAGGGTGCCCAGATCGCCTGCAGCTTCTGCTCGTCCAACTGCCACTCGCGGGGCTGGCCATCCATGCTCCAGGCAAAGGTGCGACTGCCCTCGCCCACCTCGCACTTGAGCTGCTCGATGGCGTCGTGCAGGCTGGCCAGGGCCTGGGGTTCCAGGTCCTCGGCCTTGAGGTTCCAGTCACGCAGGCAGGCCTGCAGCAGCGCCTCGGTGAAATCCTCGCCGCCCAGGTAGTTGTCGCCGGTAGAGGCATGCACCTCGATCAACGGCAGGGCGTACTCCAGTACCGTGACGTCGAAGGTGCCACCACCCAGGTCAAACACCAGGGTGCGCTCGAACTTCTGCTCATGCAGGCCGTAGGCCATCGCGGCGGCGGTGGGTTCGTTGATCAGCCGCTGGACCTTGAGCCCGGCCAGTTCGGCCGCGAACACCGTGCGTTTGCGCTGCTCGTCGCTGAAATAGGCCGGCACCGAGATCACCGCCTCGCTCACCGGGCAGCCCAGATAGGCCTCGGCGTCCTGCTTGAGCGAACCCAGTACCAGCGCTGACAGTTCTTCAGGGGTGAAGCGGTGTTCGCCCAGGGCGTAACGCTTGTCGCTGCCCATGAAGCGCTTGAACGCCGCGGCGCTGCGTTGCGGGTGGGTAGTCAGGCGTGCTCTGGCGGCCTGGCCGACGAGGATGCTGCCATCGTCATCGACGCTGACCACTGACGGCGTCAGCACCTCACCCAGGGCATTGGCGATCAGCCGCGCTTCGCCATCCTGCCAGACGGCGATCAGGCTGTTGGTGGTACCCAGGTCGATTCCCAGCAAGGGAGTGGCGTGTGTCGGAGCGGTAGAGAGGCTGGCATCCTGCATGGTCGGTCTCTTGCTTGCGGTAGGAACCGGCGCAAGGCCTGCTGGCCACTTGCGGCGGACAGGGGGATTCTGACGCAACGCCAGAAACAAAAAAAGCGACCCTAAGGTCGCTTTCTCTGTTGCTTCCGGGTGTTCAGTGGGCCCTGGAAGCTTAATATGGCGCGGCGGACGGGACTCGAACCCGCGACCCCCGGCGTGACAGGCCGGTATTCTAACCGACTGAACTACCGCCGCGCTATACATCGAGTGGTGGGTGATGACGGGATCGAACCGCCGACCCTCTGCTTGTAAGGCAGATGCTCTCCCGGCTGAGCTAATCACCCTTCGTCTCGGTGTGGCGCGCATTCTACGGAGGACCTCCTACCCTGGCAAGCACTTTTTTCAAAAAAAATGAAAAAAATTTCCAGGCCTTTCAAAGACCTAGCCGCGCCGCGATTTTCTTCCTCTATATAGGACTGCTGGCCCTCTGACAGGGTTGGCCTGGAACCGTCGCTCGGAGAATAATGCCCGCCTTATGTATTAAGGAGAGATTCCCCCTCATGTGGTTCAAGAACCTGCTGTCCTATCGCCTGACCCAGGAAGTACCGTTCGAGGCCGAGGCCCTGGAGGCCGCCCTGGCCAGCAAGCCGGCCCGCCCCTGCGCCAGCCAGGAACTGACCACCTACGGTTTCGTCGCACCGTTCGGCAAGGGCGAGGATGCCCCCCTGGTTCACGTCAGTGGCGAATTCATGCTGATCGCCGCACGTAAAGAAGAGCGAATCCTGCCCAGCAGCGTTGTCAACGACGCGGTCAAGGAGAAGGTCGAGGAGATCGAGGCCGAGCAGATGCGCAAGGTCTACAAGAAGGAACGTGACCAGATCAAGGACGAGATCATCCAGGCCTTCCTGCCGCGCGCTTTCATTCGTCGTTCGATGATCTTCGCCGCCATCGCCCCGCGCCTGGGCATGATCCTGGTCAACTCGGCCAGCGCCAAGCGCGCCGAAGACCTGCTGTCGACCCTGCGTGAAGTGATCGGTTCGCTGCCGGTGCGCCCGGCCACCGTGAAGATCGCGCCAAGCGCGACCATGACCGACTGGGTCAAGTCGCAACAGGCCGCCGAAGGCTTCTACGTCCTCGACGAGTGCGAACTGCGTGACACCGCCGAAGACGGCGGCATCGTGCGCTGCAAGCGTCAGGACCTGACCGGCGAGGAAATCCAGCTGCACCTGAGCACCGGCAAGGTGGTCACCCAGCTGGCCCTGGCCTGGCAGGACAAACTGTCGTTCGTGCTCGACGACAAGATGGTGATCAAGCGCCTGAAGTTCGAGGAGCTGCTGCAAGAGCAGGCCGAGCAGGATGGTGGCGACGAGGCCCAGCAACAGTTCGACGCCAGCTTCCTGCTGATGATGATGACCTTCACCGAGTTCCTGCCGGTGCTGTTCGAAGCACTCGGCGGCGAAGAGATCCCGCAGGGGGTCTGACCCTTCAGGCCGGCGCGGCCCAGCGGCGCCGACTGAACTTCAGCCGCACCCGCAGCCTTCGATGCTGTTCCTGCGCCAGGGCATCCTTGGGGATGCACTGGCTCTGGCTGAACCATTGCCCCTTGCGCACGAAGCGCAGCACTACCACCGCGGGCAAGGCAACGCTGTCACGGCACAGGCGCGCTGGCTGCCACCCCCGGGCACGACTGTATATATGCCAGCCACGCGACTCGCGACGCAGGCCGGTGACGGCGCCGGGGTGGGTCAGCAGGATCCGGCGGGGAATGGCCCAGCAGGCGTGGGCAAGGGAGGCAATGACCAGCAGGCCCTTCAGCCAACCGGGCAACGCGACCACAACGCCGACGATGAGTGCCAGCGCCAGGCAGGCGAGATAGGCCGCCAGCAACAGGCGTGAGCCCTGCCAACGGCATTCGAAACAATCACTTGGGCTGGACACGATCCAGAATGATGCGGACCATGCGCTGCAGCTCCGGATCTTCGGACTCGGTACGCTCCATGAACCAGCCGAACATGTCCTGGTCCTCGCAGGTCAGCAGGCGACGGTACAGCTCGCGGTCCGCTTCGCTCAGGCTCGGGTAGACTTCCTGGGTGAACGGTACCAGCAGCACGTCCAGTTCCAGCATGCCGCGACGGCTGTGCCAGAAAAGCCGATTGAGTTCAGTTTGTTCGACCATGGGGCCCTCCTCGAATGGTCGCGCAGTATACCGCGCAGCGAATGAAGCGGCACAAGGCGTTGGTCTACTCACCTACCTATTTTGTTACCGGCGTTCTATGATGGCCGCCAGTCTTTAGCTACCGCGATGACCCATGGCCGATTCCGCTTTCTTCTGTTCCCTCTCCCATGAGGGCATCCTCGCCGTCCGCGGCTCCGACGCCGGCAAGTTCCTGCAGGGTCAAGTCACCTGCAACATCAGCTATCTCAGCGAAGCCCATGCGAGCCTTGGTGCCCGCTGCACGGTCAAGGGCCGCATGCAATCGAGCTTCCGTATCCTGCCCGAGGGCAACGGCTACCTGCTGGCCATGGCCAGCGAGCTGCTCGAGGCGCAGTTGGCCGACCTGAAGAAGTACGCGGTGTTCTCCAAGGCCACGCTGAGCGACGACAGCGCCGCCTGGGCGCGCTTCGGCCTGCAGCGCGGCGACGCGGCCCTGCAGGCGCTGAGCTTGAGCGTGGCGGACGAGGCCGGCGCGACCGCGCGTCATGATGGCCTGATCGCCGTCCGCGCCTCGGCCGGCCGGGTCGAACTGTGGGCGCCTGCCGAGCGGGCAAGCGCTGTGCGTGAGGCCCTCGCCGCCGCGCTGCCGGAGGGCACGCTCAACGACTGGCTGCTCGGCCAGGTGCGCGCGGGCATCGGCCAGGTCATGGGCCCGACCCGCGAGCTGTTCATCCCGCAGATGATCAACCTGCAGGCCGTCGATGGCGTCAGCTTCAAGAAGGGCTGCTACACCGGCCAGGAGATCGTCGCCCGCATGCAGTACCTGGGCAAGCTCAAACGCCGCCAGTATCGCCTGGCGCTGGCCGAGACAGCGGTACCCGAGCCGGGCGCCGAGATCTTCTCGCCAACCCACGGCTCGTCGGTCGGCGAGGTGGTGATAGCCGCCAGCAGCGGCAGCGCCGTCGAACTGCTGGCCGTGCTCAGCGCCGATGCGGTGGTGGACGACAACCTGCATCTGGGCAGCCTCGAAGGCCCGCGCCTGACGCTCCTCGACCTGCCTTACGAACTGGACCGCGACCGGGAAATCCAGCGCTGACCAGCCCGCCCCGGCTTCATGCCGGGGCTGCACCACCTTTGCCGTAGAGAAGTCCATGAACAAGCTGGCCGAGAAGGTCCAAGCGCAATTGCTCGCCGCCATCGACCGGGACGACCTGGTCCTGCCGACGCTTCCGGAAGTTGCCCTGAGCATTCGCGAAGCCGCCGAAGACAGCGAGATCAGCGTGTCCGCCTTGAGCAAGGTGATCGGCCGCGACGCCGCCCTGTCGGCACGCCTGATCAAGGTGGTCAACAGCCCGCTGCTGCGCGCCGCCGTCGAAGTCACCGACCTGCACACCGCGATCACCCGCCTGGGTATCAACTACAGCTGCAACCTGGCCATCGGCCTGGTGATCGAGCAGATCTTCCATGCCCGCGCCCCGGCGGTCGAACACAAATTGCGCGATATCTGGGCCAACAGCCTGGATGTGGCGGGCATCAGCTATGAACTGTGCCGACGCTACACCCAACTCAAGCCCGACCAGGCTACCCTCGGCGGCCTGGTGCACCAGATCGGCGCGTTGCCGGTGCTGATCTATGCCGAAGAGCACAACGAACTGCTGTCCGACCCGATCTGCCTGCATTTCGTGATCGAGCAGATCCAGCCAGTGCTGGGCGACAAGATCCTCAGTGCCTGGGAGTTCCCCGAGCAGCTGGTCAACCTGCCCAGCCAGGTGCAGGACCTGGACCGGCGCACCGACCAGATCGACTACATCGACATCGTCCAGATCGCCCGCTGCATCAGCCAGCGCGAGCGCAGCCGGCCACTGGCCGCCCTGCCCGCCTACCGGCACCTGGGGCTGCCCTATGGCACCGAACTGGATATCGCCGAACTGCTGGATGCGCGGAGCATGTTGCGCTGAATCGACAGGGCTGATCGCGGGGCAAGCCCCGCGACAGCCGACATCAATCCGCGATAAAACTCACCCGCACCTTCAACCCGCCGCGCTCGCCGTCATGCAGGCTGATCTGCGCCAGGTGCGCCCGGCAGATCTCGCCGACGATGGCCAGCCCCAGCCCGCTGCCCTGGGCGCTGCGCCGGTAGAAGCGCTCGAACACCCGCTCACGCTCATCCTGCGGGATCCCCGGCCCATCGTCCTCGACTTCGAGGACCGCCGGCGCCAGGACCCGCAAGACCACGTCGCCACCGGGCGGGGTGTGGGCCAGGGCATTGTCCACCAGGTTGCTGAGCAGCTCGTTGAGCAAGGTTGGTTCGCCCTTGAGCCATACCGGGGCCTCGGCCTCCAGCGCCAGGGCAACGCCGCGGGCATGGGCCAGCGGCGCCATGGCCATGCCCAGCTCGCGGGCCAGCTGGCTCAGGTCCAGGCGCTGGGCACCGCCTTCGGCGATGGCCCGGGCGCCGTTCTCCACACGCGCCAACGACAGCAGCTGGTTAGCCAGGTGGGTGAGTCGGTCCGTGCCCAGGGCTGCCGCCTCCAGGGTCTTGCGCCACTCCTCCGGCTCCCGCGAACGCAGGCCCAGCTCGACCCGCGCCTTGAGCGCCGCCAACGGCGTGCGCAGCTCGTGGGCGGCATCGGCGATGAACTGCGCCTGGCGCTCGAACTGGCCACGCAGCCGCTCGGTGAAATGGTTGAGCGCACGCACCAGCGGCCCCAGTTCACGTTGCACCTGCACCACCGGCAAGGCGCGCAGGTCGTCCGGCTGGCGCTCTTCCACCGCCGTGCGCAAGCGCTCCAGGGGACGCAGCGCGGCGCTCACCGCGAACCACACCATCACCAGCGCGCCGAAGGCCAGCATCCCCAGGCGCAGCAGGGTGTCGGCCATCAGCCCGCGGGCCATGCGCACCCGCGCCTCCTCGGTCTCGGCCACGCGGATCTCGGCCATGCCGTTCATGTTCGGCTCGCTCACCGCCTTGAGAAGGCTGACCACACGCACATCCTGGCCCAGGTAGGTGGCATTGTAGAAACGCGCCAGCGCCGGGTAGTCGTCGGTGCGCGGCGTGCCCGGTGGCGGGGGCGGCAGGTGCTCGTAGCCGGAAATCAGCTTCTGGTTGATGTCCAAAACCTGGTAGTAGATACGCCCGGCGCTGTCATAGGCGAAGGTGTCCAGGGCCACGTAGGGCACATCGGCGCTGAGGGTGCCGTCGCGCTGCGACAGGCCGGCGGCGATGGTCCGCGCCGACGCCAGCAGGGTCCGGTCATAGGCGGTGTCGGCGGCTTCGCGGCCATTCCAGTAGGCGCTCAGGCCGCTGGCCAACATCAGCACCACCAGCAGCAGCGCCAGGTTGCCCAGCAGGCGCCCGCGCAGGCTGCCGTTGTCACGCATCGCGGTGCTCGAGCAGGTAGCCCAGGCCACGGAAGGTGACGATGGCCACCGGGTGACCGTCGAGCTTCTTGCGCAGGCGGTGAATGTAGATCTCGATGGCATCGGGGCTGGCCTCCTCGTCAAGGCCGAACACCTGCGCCGCCAGCTGCTCCTTGCTCATCACCCGGCCGGGGCGGGCGATCAGCGCCTCGAGCACGCTCTGTTCGCGCTGGGTCAAGGTCAGCGGCTCGCCGTCCAGGCCGAAGCGCCGGGTATCCAGGTCATAGACCAGCGGGCCGCAACGCTGCTGGCGCTCGCCGCCGAGCACGCTGCGCCGCAGCAAGGCCTTGACCCTTGCTTCCAGCTCGGTCAGCTCGAAGGGTTTGGCCAGGTAGTCGTCGGCGCCGAGGTTCAGCCCATGCACCCGGTCCTTCACATCGCTGCGGGCGGTGAGCATCAGCACTGGCAACGTCTTGCCGCGGCCGCGCAAACGCGCCAGCACTTCGAAGCCGTCCATGCGCGGCAGGCCGACATCCAGCACCGCCACGGCATAGTCCTCACTGGCCAGGGCCAGGTCGGCGGCCACGCCGTCATGCAGCACGTCCACGGTCAGGCCCTGGCTCTTGAGGGCCTGGGCCACGCTTTCGGCCAGTTGCAGATGGTCTTCGACCAGCAGCACACGCATCGGATTCTCCCTGTTCGGCTGGGCTTTTTGCGCGGAGTGTACCGCCGTGGCGAGTGCTGTGAAGCCCTCGCAACAAACCTTTCACGCTGAAAGGTTAGCGAAAGGTTGGTTACCTAGCATCGCACCACGGCTGCCCCGCGCGCCGCAAAAAGCACCAGCAAGGTGCAAACACATAAGAACAATAAATGGAGTCACCGACGATGCTGTCCACGCAGCCGCAGGCGTACGCGCCTATCCGTTCCCTCGCCGCCCGACCTTCCGCCCTCGCCAGCGCCTTCGCCCTTGCCGGTGTCGCGCCCATGAGCCAGGCCGCCTTCTTCGAAGACAGCACGGCCACCTTCGAAACCCGCAACATGTACTTCAACCGCGACTTCCGCGAAGGCACCAGTGCGCAGCAATCCAAGCGCGACGAATGGGCCCAGGGTTTCATGCTCAACTTCGAGTCCGGCTATACCGAAGGCACCGTGGGCTTCGGCCTGGACGCGCTGGGCATGCTCGGGGTCAAGCTCGACTCCAGCAAGGACCGCACCGACACCGGCCTGCTGCCGACCCACGACAACGGCAAGGCTGCCGACGAATACTCCAAGCTCGGCCTGACCGGCAAGGTCAAGGTCTCGCAGACCGAACTGAAGGTCGGCACGCTGATCCCCGAGCTGCCCACGCTGCAGCCCAACGACGGGCGCATCCTGCCGCAGACCTTCGAAGGCGGCCTGGTCACCTCGAAGGAGATCAATGGCCTGACCTTCACCGGCGCCCGCCTGGAAAAAGCCAAGGACCGCAACGACACCAACTGGGAAGACCTGGCCCTCAACAACAAGAACAGTCGCTTCGGCGGCACTTTCAGCGCCGACCATTTCGACACCGGCGGCCTGGACTACCAGTTCACCGACCGCATCACCGGCAGCTACCACTTCGCCCAGCTCGACGACATCTACCGCCAGCACTTCATCGGCATGCTCGCCACCCAGCCGTGGGGCCCGGGCACCCTGGGCGCCGACCTGCGCCTGGCGATCAGCGACGATGCCGGCGCGGCCAAGGCCGGCAAGATCGACAACACCACCGTCAACGGCATGCTCAGCTACACCCTGGGCGGGCACAAGGTCAGCGGCGCCTGGCAGCAGCTCTCCGGCGACAGCGCCTTCCCCTACGTCGACGGTGCCGACCCCTACCTGGTCAACTTCGTCCAGATCAATGACTTCGCCGGCAGAGACGAGCGCTCCTGGCAGGCACGCTACGACTACAACTTCGCCGCCCTCGGCATCCCCGGCCTGACCTTCATGACCCGCTACATCAGCGGCGACAACGTCAGCCGCGCAGCTGGCGGCGAGGGCAAGGAGTGGGAACGCAACACCGAACTGAAGTACGTGGTACAAAGCGGCCCGTTGAAAAACGTCGCCGTGCGCCTGCGCAACGCCACCTTCCGCTCCAACTTCGCCCGCGACGCGGACGAGGTGCGGCTGCTGGTGAGCTACAGCGTGGCTCTGTGGTAACCCATAACAACAACGCTCACGGAGATAGACGATGACTTTTTCACTGCGCCGCCTCGTCCTGGCCACCGGCTGCCTGCTGCTGGCCGGCAACGCCCTGGCCGCCGAACCCAAACGCCCCGAATGCATCGCCCCGGCCTCGCCCGGCGGCGGTTTCGACCTGACCTGCAAGCTGGTGCAAAGCGCCCTGGTCAACGAGAAGATCCTCAGCAAGCCCATGCGCGTGACCTACATGCCCGGCGGCGTCGGCGCGGTAGCCTACAACGCCGTGGTCGCCCAGCGGCCAGGCGATGCCGGCACCCTGGTGGCCTGGTCCAGCGGTTCGCTGCTGAACCTGGCCCAGGGCAAGTTCGGCCGCTTCGACGAGAACGCAGTGAAATGGCTGGCGGCGGTCGGCACCAGCTATGGCGCCATTGCGGTGAAGAGCGACTCGCCCTACAAGACCCTCGATGACCTGGTCGCGGCCCTGAAGAAGGACCCGAGCAAGGTGGTGATCGGCTCCGGCGGCACCGTCGGCAGCCAGGACTGGATGCAGACCGCGCTGATCGCCAAGGCCGCCGGCATCAACCCGCGCGACCTGCGCTACGTGGCCCTGGAAGGCGGCGGCGAGATCGCCACCGCGCTGCTCGGCGGGCACATCCAGGTGGGTTCCACCGATATTTCCGACTCCATGCCGCACATCCAGAGCGGCAACATGCGCATCCTCGCGGTGTTCTCCGAGAACCGCCTGGACGAGCCGGAGATGAAAGACATCCCCACCGCCAAGGAGCAGGGCTACGACATCGTCTGGCCGGTGGTGCGCGGCTTCTACCTCGGGCCGAAGGTCAGCGACGAGGACTACGCCTGGTGGAAGGCCTCGTTCGACAAGCTGCTGGCCTCGGAGGACTTCGCCAAGCTGCGTGACCAGCGCGAACTGTTCCCGTTCGCCATGACCGGCGAAGAGCTGGACGGCTATGTGAAGAAGCAGGTGGCGGACTACAAGGCGCTGGCCCGGGAATTCGGCCTGATCCAGTAAGCCATGCAGCCTGTACTGGCCTCATCGCCGGCAAGCCGGCTCCCACAGGGCCTGCGCTAGGTTCTGAAGCGACGGACGTCCTGTGGGAGCTGGCTTGCCAGCGATACGGCCAGCACAGATCCCGAGTTGTGCTTCAGCAATCCTTTTCGAGGATTTCTACATGATCCTGCAACGCCTCTTCGCCCTCGTCCTGCTGGCGCTGTGCGCCGTGCTGGCGGTGATGGCCTGGCCCTACCAGGCCGCCTTCTCCTACGAACCGGTGGGCCCGCGCGCCTACCCGCTGCTGATGCTCGGCCTGATGAGCCTGGGCCTGCTGTACCTGGCCATTCGCCCCACGCCCATCGTGCGCAAGGATGATGAGCCGGAACTGGACCGCGAGACCCTGATCAAGATCGCGGCCTGCGTCGGCCTGCTGATCGTCTTCGCCGCCACCTTCGAGGCGCTGGGCTTCATCCTCAGCGCCATCCTGGTCGGCCTGCCCATGGCCCGTTTGTACGGTGGCCGTTGGCTGCACAGCGCCCTCGTGGTGGTGGGCATGAGCATCTTCCTCTACTGGCTGTTCGACCGGGTGATGGACGTCCCCCTGCCCCTCGGCCTGCTCGACGTACTGGAGAACTGACACATGGATACCTTGAGCTACCTGGGCCAGGGCTTCGGCGTCGCCCTGAGCCCGTACAACCTGGTCACCGCCCTGACCGGCACCCTGATCGGCACCGTGGTCGGCCTGCTGCCGGGCCTGGGCCCGATCAACGGCGTGGCCCTGCTGATCCCCATCGCCTTCGCCCTCGGCCTGCCGCCGGAGTCGGCGCTGATCCTGCTGGCCGCCGTGTACCTGGGCTGCGAGTACGGCGGGCGGATCAGCTCGATCCTGCTGAACATCCCGGGCGAAGCCTCCACCGTGATGACCACCCTCGACGGCTACCCCATGGCCCGCCAGGGTCTGGCCGGCGTGGCCCTGTCGCTGTCGGCCTGGAGCTCGTTCATCGGTGCCTTCATCGCCACCTGCGGCATGGTGCTGTTCGCCCCGCTGCTGGCGAAATGGGCAATCGCCTTCGGTCCGGCGGAGTACTTCGTGCTGATGGTGTTCGCCATCGTCGCCCTCGGCGGCATGGCCGGCGACAAACCACTGAAGACGTTCATTGCCGCGCTGATCGGCCTGTTCCTCTCGGCGGTGGGCATCGACGCCAACAGCGGCGTGTACCGCTTCACCGGTGACAGCGTGCACCTGGCCGACGGCATCCAGTTCGTCGTGCTGGTGCTGGGGCTGTTCTCGATCAGCGAGATCCTCCTGCTGCTGGAGAAAACCCACCATGGCCATGTGGCGGTCAAGGCCACCGGGCGCATGCTGTTCAACCTCAAGGAAGCGGCATCGGTATTCTTAGTCAACATTCGCTGTGGCCTGCTCGGCTTCTTCATGGGCGTGTTGCCGGGTGCCGGTGCGACCCTGGCCAGTGCCGTTGCGTACATGACCGAGAAGCGCATCGCCGGCGATAAAGGCAAGTTCGGCAAGGGTGACGCTCGCGGCCTGGCTGCCCCGGAAACCGCCATTGGCGCGTCCTGCTGCGGCGCCCTGGTGCCGATGCTGACTCTGGGCGTGCCAGGCTCGGGCACCACCGCGGTGATGATCGGCGCCCTGACGCTGTACAACATCACTCCCGGCCCGCTGTTGTTCGAACAGCAACCGGACATCGTCTGGGGCCTGATCGCCTCGCTGTTCATCGCCAACATCATGCTGGTGATCCTGAACATCCCGATGATCCGCATCTTCACCCGCATCCTTGCCGTGCCGAACTGGGCACTGGTGCCGGTGATCGCGATCATCACCGCGATCGGCGTGTACGCAGTGCATGCCACCACCTTCGACCTGTTCCTGATGGTCGGCATCGGCATCATGGGCTACATCCTGCGCAAGCTGGACTTCCCGCTGTCGCCGATCCTGCTGGGCTTCATCCTCGGCGGTCTGATGGAGCAGAACCTGCGCCGCGCGCTGTCGATCTCCAACGGCGAACTGGGCATCCTCTGGTCGAGCACGATCAGCATGGGCGTGTGGGTGCTGGTGGTGTGCATGCTGAGCCTGCCGCTGCTGCGCATCTGGCGCAAACGTGCCCTGCAGCGCCGGGCAACGGCCGATGCCTGACCGGTCGTTGCCACTGTTCTGGGCCACCGGGCTGGTCGGCCTTGCGGGCGGCTTTGCCGCCAGCAAGGTCGGCTGGCCCTTGCCGTGGATGGTCGGCTCGTTGCTGGCGATCATCCTGGTGCGCTGCCTGACCCCCTGGCAGCTCAGTGAAATCCCCAATGGCCGCAAGTGCGGGCAGTGGATCATCGGCATCGGCATCGGCCTGCACTTCACCCCGGCGGTGATCGAACAGGTGGCCAGCCACTTCGCGCTGATCTTCTTCGGTGCGTTGTTCACCACCCTCTCCAGTGTGATCAGCGTGTGGCTGCTGCGGCGCACCGGTGAAGACCGGGCGACGGCGTTCTTCGCCAGCATGCCGGGCGGCTCGGGCGAGATGGTCAACCTCGGTGCGCGCAATGGCGCGGTGCTCAGCCAGGTGGCCGCGGCGCAGAGCCTGCGGGTTCTGGCGGTGGTGCTGTGCGTGCCGGCGCTGTTCAAACTGCTGCTGGGCGATGGCGTGCCGCTGAACCATGCCGGCAGCGTGAGTTGGGGCTGGCTGGCGTTGATAGCGCCGTTAGGGGTGCTCATGGCACTGCTGTGGCAACGCCTGCGCCAACCCAACCCCTGGCTGTTCGGGCCGTTGCTGGTGGCTGCCGGCGTAAGCCTGGCGGGCAACCTGCAGATAGGCCTGCCCAACGGCGCCAGCCAGATCGGCCAGTGGTTGATCGGCAGTGGCCTGGCCTGCCACTTCAACCGGGCGTTCTTTCGCCGGGCGCCATCGTTCCTGGGGCGCACCCTGCTGGCCACGGCGTTGTGCATGCTGATCGCCGCCGGCGCGGCCTGGGCGCTGAGCCTGCTGACGCACCTGGACCTGCGCTCGCTGACCCTGGGCATGATGCCTGGGGGTATCGCCGAGATGAGCCTGACGGCCGAGACCTTGCAACTGTCGGTGCCGCTGGTAACGGCCCTGCAGGTGATGCGCTTGCTGTTCGTGCTGTTTCTGGCCGAGCCGTTGTTCCGGCAGTGGGCCAGGCACTGAGCAAGATGAGCCGCTTCGCGGCCCTCCTTCAGGTCACAACGGCGGCAACGCCCAATCGATCGGCGCGATGCCGCGCTGCTCGAGGAAGCTGTTGGTGCGGCTGAAATGGCCGCAACCAAAGAACCCACGGTAGGCCGACAACGGCGACGGGTGCACCGACTTGAGTATCAGGTGCTTGCTGGCATCGATCAGCTTCTGCTTGCTCTGCGCATGCGCGCCCCACAGCAGGAACACCACGTTCGGGCACTGCTCGCTGACCACCTGGATGATCCGGTCGGTGAAGAATTCCCAGCCTTTCTTCGCATGCGAAGCCGCATTGGCCCGCTCCACGGTCATGGTGGTGTTGAGCAGCAGCACGCCCTGCTCCGCCCAGCTCTGCAGGTAGCCGTGGCTGGGGATCGGCAGGTTGAGGTCGCGCTGCAGCTCCTTGTAGATATTGACCAGCGACGGCGGCGTGGCGATGCCCGGCTGCACCGAGAAACACAGGCCATGGGCCTGGCCCGGGCCGTGGTACGGGTCCTGGCCGAGGATGACCACCTTGACCTGCTCCAGCGGCGTGGAGTTCAGGGCGTTGAAGATCAGCGGCCCGGGCGGGTAGATCTCCTTGCCGGCGGCGTATTCGCCGCGCAGGAACTCGCGTAGCTGATGCATGTAGGGCTGGTCGAACTCGGCACGCAGCGCGGCTTTCCAGCTGGGCTCGAGTTTGATGCGATCGTCGTCGGTCATGGGGGCATCCAAAAGCAAAGTGCCGCGACACTAGGAAAGCCTGGCCGGCTTGTCAATCGATCCGACCGACGACCGGCAGCTTCGGCGCGGCAGGCCATACTGAGGGGATGATTTGCGCGAGGTAACCCATGTCCATTCAATGCGAGGTATTGACCGGCGCCGACGGCGCCCGTATCGGCATCGCCACCCTTGACGCGCCCAAGGCGCTCAATGCCCTGACGTTGCCCATGATCGAAGTGCTCGACGAACGGCTGCGCGCCTGGGCCAGCGACCCCGGGATCGTCTGCGTGCTGCTGCGCGGCAACGGGCCGAAGGCCTTCTGTGCCGGCGGCGACGTGCGGGCACTGGTCCAGGCGTGCCGCGAACACCCCGGCAGTGTACCGCCGCTTGCGGCCACCTTTTTCGCCAGTGAGTACCGTCTCGACCATCACCTCCACACCTACCCCAAGCCCCTGCTGTGCTGGGGCCATGGCCATGTGCTGGGCGGCGGCATGGGCCTGCTGCAAGGCGCCGCAGTGCGCATCGTCACACCCAGCAGTCGCCTGGCCATGCCCGAGATCAGCATCGGCCTTTATCCCGACGTCGGCGCCAGCTGGTTCCTGGCCCGCCTGCCCGGCAAGCTTGGCCTGTTCCTGGGGCTGACCGGCGCGCCCCTCAATGCCCGCGACGCACTGGACCTGGGCCTGGCCGACCGCTTCCTGGGCGAGCATCAGCAGGAGGCGCTGATCGAAGAGCTGCTGCAGTTGAACTGGCAGGAGCAGACCGCCCTGCAGCTCAACAGCCTGCTCAAGGCCGAACAGCACCGTGCCTGCGTGGAGCTGCCCGAAGGGCAATGGCTGGCACGTCGGGCCGTGATCGACGAAGTGCTCGACGTGGCCGACCCCGTCGCGGCCTGGCGGGCATTGGCCGGCCTGGCCCGGCATGCCGATCCGTTGCTGGCGGCGGCGGGTCAGCGCCTGCATGAGGGCTGCCCGCTGACGGCGCACCTGGTATGGGAACAGATCCGCCGGGCACGGCACCTTTCGCTGGCCCAGGTATTCCAGATGGAGTACACAATGAGCCTGAACTGCTGCCGTCACCCGGAGTTCAGCGAAGGGGTGCGCGCCCGCCTGCTGGACAAGGACAACACCCCGCACTGGCACTGGCCGGATGTGGCGCAGGTACCAGCGGCGGTGGTGGAAGCGCATTTCAGCAAGGTCTGGGAGGGGCGGCACCCGCTGGCAGAACTGGGATGACGCATCGCGGTGCCTGTGCGCACGCGGTCAACGCGACCAGCCCCGCTCGCTACCTCGCCCGCCGTCTGGTCGACGGTCGCGATTGCCCTGGCCGTTCGAATGCCAGCGATCACCTCGGCGATCGTCATTGCGGTAGTCGTGGCGGTCGCGATCGCGCCCATAGTCGTAGCGCTGGCGGTTGCCATAGTCGTAGCGTGGGTTGCCTTGCCAGCGCGGCTGCACGCCGGGCGCCGGATAAGGGCGGTACTGCGGCACCGGTGCGGGCCGGTAGAAACGCGGCGCGGGCTGGTAGTAATAGCGTGGCTGCGGCGCCACATAGTAGCGATCCTGGCGGTAGTAGCCAGGGTATACGTAGCGATCGCTGGTGTAGTAGTCACGCCGGTAATAGCCGTTGTCCGCGTAATAAGGGGCGCAGGCCGATGTCAGCAGTCCGAGCAGGACGATGAGCAGGATTCGTGGGTACATGGCGGCCTCCTGGACCGCAGGGGTGCCCGGCACAGCGGCGCTGGCGGGCGTCGATGGCAATGCGTTCATCGATACTGGATAAGACAGTCGCGCCAGGGTTCGGTGCCATTTCTGCAACAAATTGAAACAGGTCGTATAACCCTGAAAAACATGCAGTCATTTTTCGGTCATCTCACTAGAATGTGGCCACCGGCACACTTCACGGGAAGATCATGCCTTCGCCCTCCGCCCTGTTCTCGCAACGCTCGCTGATCCTTGCCCTGCTGCTGTTGCTGGCCTGCGGCTTCCTGGCCACCTCGCTGTTGAGCTACTACGCCTCGCGCGGGGCGATCCGCGACGGGATCGTCAACACCGAGCTGCCGCTGACCTCCGACACGGTCTATTCGGAAATCCAGAAAGACCTGATTCGCCCAGTGCTGATCTCATCGATGATGGCCCAGGACACCTTCCTGCGGGACTGGGTACTGGGCGGCGAGCAGGACACCACGCGCGTCACCCGCTACCTCGGCGAAGTGATGGGCAGCCAGGTCACCTGCACCAGCTTCTTCGTTTCCGACCGCAGCCTCACCTACTACCAGGCCAAGGGCGTGCTCAAGCAGGTACGCCCCGATGCCTGGCGCGACGCCTGGTACTTCCGCCTGCGCCAGTCGAACAAACCCTACGAGATCAATGTCGACCTGGACATGGCCAACCAGGACAAGCTCACCGTGTTCATCAACCACCGCGTGCTCGACTACCAGCAACGCTTCATCGGCGCCGCCGGGGTGGGCCTGAGCGTGGAGTCGGTGGTGCGCCTGATCGATGACTATCAACGCAGGTACCAGCGATCGGTGCTGTTCACCGATGCGCAGGGCAAGGTCCTGCTGACCGGCTCCGACGGTGGTCCCCACGGCTTGCGCGCCGGCCAGCAACTGGCCGACAGCAACCAGTGGCAGGCATTGCTGGCGCGCATGCCGACACCCACCACCGGCAGCCATGAGTACACCGACAACGACGGCCACAGCCACTTCCTCAACGTGCGCCTGCTGCCGGAGCTGGGCTGGTACCTGCTGGTGGACAAGCGCGAGACCGGCGCCCTGGAGCGCATCCGCCAGTCGCTGTACCTGAACCTGGCGATCTGCGCGATGATCACCCTGGTCGTGCTGTCGCTGCTCAACGCCATGGTCAAGCGCCACCAGGACAACGCCGAGGCGCTGGCCACCCTCGACAGCCTCACCGGCCTGCCCAACCGCCGCAGCTTCGACCTGCTGGCCGGCCAGGCGCTGGTCGAGGCCCAGCGCGACAGTGCGCCGCTGGTCGCCCTGCTGATCGACCTCGATCATTTCAAGGCCCTCAACGACACTCACGGCCACCTGGCCGGCGACGAAGTGCTGCGCCAGTTCGCCAATGTGCTGCAGAGCAGCCTGCGCCAGTCCGATATACTCTGCCGCTGGGGCGGCGAGGAGTTCATCGTGCTGCTGCGTGAAGCCGAAGGCCGCCAGGCCATCGAAGTGGCGGAGAAGATCCGTCGGCGCACCGAGCAACTGACCTTCAGCTATGCCGACCAGCCACTGCGCCTGACCGCGAGCATCGGCCTGTCTGCCCTGCAGCGCGGCGACAGCCTGCACAATCTGCTGACCCGCGCCGACCACGCCCTCTATCGTGCCAAACAAGGTGGACGCAACCGCGTCTGCAGCGAGATGCCCGGAACCGACCATGCCTGACCCCCAACGCTGCCCCGCCTGCGGCGCCCTCAACCAATGCGGCCTGGCCGATCCACGCAGCGCCACGCAAGGCTGCTGGTGCTTCGAGGTGGTCATCGACTCGGCAGTCATCGAAGCCCTGCCCGCAGAACTGCGCGACAAGGCCTGCCTGTGCCCGCGCTGCGCACAGGTGGACGCGCAGCTCAAGGCAGCGCAGGCGCGCACTATCCGTTAGACTGCGCGCCGATTTCCCGCAGACGACCCACCATGCGCCTCGACCGATTCCTCGGCAACCTGCCCTGCTACAACCGCCAGCAAGTGCGCCTGCTGCTGGCGCAAGGGCGTGTGCGCGTGGACGGAGTGGCGACCGCCGACCCACTGCTGGAGGTGCGTGAATTCAGCCGCGTCGCAGTAGACGAGCAGGTGCTCCAGGCCGGGCACCCGGCACGCTACCTGATGCTGCACAAGCCCAGCGGTTGCGTCAGCGCCACCCAGGACCCACAGCACCGCACCGTGCTCGACCTGCTGCCGGCGGCGCTGCGCGATGAGTTGCACATCGCCGGGCGCCTGGACTACAACACCACCGGGCTGATGATCCTGACCAACGATGGCCAGTGGTCGCGGCGCCTGACCCAGCCAAAGACCAAGCAGCCCAAGACTTATCTGGTGCACACCGAAGACGAGATTGGTGCGCACTACGTCGAGAGGTTCCGTGAAGGCTTCTACTTCGCCTTCGAAGACCTCACCACCCTGCCCGCGCAGCTGGATATCCTCGGCCCGCGCAGCGCGCGCCTGACCATCGTCGAGGGCCGCTATCACCAGGTGAAGCGGATGTTCGGACACTTCCAGAACAAGGTGGTGGCGCTGCATCGGGAAAGCATGGGGTCGATCACCCTGGACCCGATATTGCATCCTGGAGAGTTCAGGGCGTTGACCGACGCGGAAATCGCCTCGGTCTGAGCCGAACACCATTCGGCGGTTTCCCACCAAAGATTGTCCCGACGGCACTTGCGCGATCCTAGCCGCGCTGCTTGACTGCTAACTCGTCGGTCTGCATGTGACCAACCAGTCACAACCGCAGTCCAAGACGCCCTTTACCGGCCACCTGGGGTCTCGATGCCCTGGGGCACGGTAACGCCCGCCACAACAATACCGTCGACACCAGCGTCAAGGATCGACACAAGGGCCCACCGGTTTTCAGTTCCCGGCGAATGCCTACCTGTCATAAAGCACGTGCACCCTGATGGCCATTCCGGTCGGTTCGGCGCCAGCCCGCCAAGCGACCACGCAGGCCACGAGGTGACGCGAATACCCTTTTTGCGCCAGGAGTCGATGACATGAGGCCAGAAATCGCTGTACTTGATATCCAAGGGCAGTACCGGGTTTACACGGAGTTCCATCGCGCGCAGGGCGCCGAGAAGACGATCATTCTGATCAATGGCTCGTTGGCCACGACGGCGTCCTTTGCACAGACAGTGCGCAGCCTGCACCCGCAGTTCAACGTGGTGCTGTACGACCAGCCGTACGCCGGCAAGTCGAAACCCCACAACCGCCATGAACGGTTACTGACCAAGGAAACCGAGGCGCACATCCTGCTTGAGCTGATCGAGCACTTCCGTGCCGATCACGTGATGTCTTTCTCCTGGGGCGGCGCCTGCACCCTGCTGGCCCTGGCGCACCAGCCGCGGCTGGTGAAGAAGGCCATCGTCAGCTCGTTCTCGCCGGTGATCAACGAACCGATGCGCGACTACCTCGACCGCGGTTGCCAGTACCTCGCCGCCTGCGACCGCTACCAGGTGGGCAACCTGGTCAACGACACCATCGGCAAGTACCTGCCGTCGTTGTTCAAGCGCTTCAACTACCGGCACGTCAGCAGCCTGGACAGCCATGAGTACGCGCAGATGCACTTCCACATCAACCAGGTGCTCGACCACGACCTGGAGCGGGCGCTGAAGGCCGCGCGCAACATCGACATCCCGGTGCTGTTCATCAACGGCGACCGCGACGAGTACACCACCGTCGAGGATGCGCGCCAGTTCAGCCGACATGTCGGACGCAGTCAGTTCAGCGTGATCCGCGGGGCCGGCCACTTCCTGGACATGGAACACAAAAGTGCCTGCGAGGATACCCGCGATGCCATGCTCGGTTTCCTCAAGCCGGCCTTGCGTGAATCCCGCCAACGCTACGCACAGGAACCGGGGCAGCATGCACTGGCGATCTGACCGCATCGGCGTCCTGTAGCCCTCGCCACCCGCAGGCTACGGGCCGCCGACAGGCTTTTTTACAAGCTTGGGGCTTCTCATTCGAGGAGGGTTCTGGTAAAAAGTCTTGCTTCGAAGCGGGTATAGTTTATTGGTAAAACTATAGCTTCCCAAGCTATTGAGGAGGGTTCGATTCCCTCTACCCGCTCCATCTCGCATTCCCCGCACGACGTTCCATTGACGTCGTCGCTGTCAAAAGGAGCCTCGGCTCCTTTTTTCGTTTCCAACGTGCCTTTGTTGATCTGGCCCATAGCCACCGCCGCGCCAATTGGCTTGAATACACAGCCGTTCGCGGCGCCTGACCGCTACGCTTTCTGAAACATCTCCAAAGGACTGCGCATGTTTCTCTCCCGCTGGCTACCGGGCCTGGCCAACCTGCTGCACTACCGCCGCGAGTGGTTCCATGCTGACCTCCAGGCCGGCCTGTCGGTGGCCGCGATCCAGATCCCCATCGCCATCGCCTATGCGCAGATCGTCGGCCTGCCGCCACAGTACGGCTTGTATGCCTGCGTGCTGCCGATGATGGTCTATGCCCTGGTCGGCAGTTCACGGCAATTGATGGTCGGCCCGGACGCCGCCACCTGCGCCATGATCGGCGGCGCCGTGGCACCGCTGGCCATGGGCGACCCGCAACGCATCGCCGAGCTGTCGGTGATCGTCACCGTGCTGGTGGGCGTGATGCTGATCGCCGCCGGGGTGGCGCGGGCCGGCTTTATCGCCAGCTTCTTCTCGCGGCCGATCCTCATCGGCTACCTCAACGGCATCGGCCTGAGCCTGCTCGCCGGGCAGTTGTCGAAGGTGGTGGGTTTCAAGATCGAAGGCGACGGTTTCATCCTCAGCCTGATCAACTTCTTCCAGCGCCTGGGCGAGATCCACTGGCTGACGCTAGCCATTGGCCTGGCCGGCCTGGGCCTGCTGATCTGGCTGCCACGGCGCTATCCGCGGCTGCCGTCGGCGCTGGTGACCGTGGTGGTATTCACCGCCCTTGCCGGGCTGTTCGGCCTGGACCGTTTCGGCGTGGCGATCCTCGGCCCGGTGCCGGCGGGCATTCCCGAGCTGGCCTGGCCACAGAGCTCCCTGGCGGAAACCAAGAGCCTGCTACGCGATGCGCTGGGTATCGCCACCATCAGCTTCTGCAGCGCCATGCTCACCGCCCGCAGCTTCGCCGCCCGCCACGGCTACGCGATCAACGCCAACCATGAGTTCCTCGCGCTGGGCGTGAGCAACCTGGCCGCCGGCATTTCCCAGGGCTTCGCCATCAGCGGCGCCGACTCGCGCACCGCAGTCAACGACATGGTCGGCGGCAAGAGCCAGCTGGTGGGCATTATCGCCGCACTGGTGATCGCCTTGATCCTGCTGTTCTTCACCGCGCCCATGGCCTGGATTCCCCAGGCTGCGCTGGGCGCGGTGCTGCTCATGGCCGGCTGGGGTTTGATCGACGTGAAGTCGCTCAAGACCATCCGCAAGCTCAGCCGCTTCGAATTCTGGCTGTGCCTCCTGACCACGGTCGGCGTACTCGGCCTGGGCGTGTTGCCGGGCATCGTGTTCGCCGTGACCCTGGCCATCCTGCGCCTGCTCTACAGCATCTACCAGCCCACAGACGCCGTGCTGGGCTGGGTGCCGGGCATCGAGGGCCAGGTGGACGTGCGCCAGCACAAGGATGCCCGCACGGTGCCAGGCCTGCTGGTGTACCGCTTCGACGACGCGATCCTGTTTTTCAACGCCGACTACTTCAAGATGCGCCTGCTCGAAGCCGTGCAGAACGTGGACAAAACCCAGGTAGTGCTGTTCGATGCGGAAGCTGTGACCAGCATCGACGTCAGCGGCATCGCCGCCCTGCGCGAGGTGCGTGACACCCTCGCCGCCCAGGGCATCCACTTCGCCATCGCCCGCGCCCGCGGCACCTTCCTGCGCATGCTAGTGCGTTCCGGGATGGCGCGGGAGATGGAGGAAAACCTGCTGTTCGGCTCGGTACGGGCGGGGATTCGGGCGTATCGGGTATGGCGCAACAGGGCTCGCCGGGAGGGTGCTGCGGATTGAGGGAGGGGGACTACCACGCACCGACGCCCCTTGAACGGGGCCTCGGATCGGCTTTACGACAAACAAGCCCGCGCCACAGTCTGTGTCCCCTGCCCATCATGTTGCCGATCAGTAACCCAGCTTGCGCAGCAACTGGCCTTCGTTCTGTGGCATCGGTCGTTTATAGAAACGCATCAGCTCACCGGCACGGTTGGTGAAGATGCCGTCGACGCCGGCTTTCATCGCCTTGTCGAAATCCACCGCCTCGTCGAGGGTGTACACGTGCACCAGCAGCCCCTTGTCGTGGCTGGCTTGGTTCATCCACGGCTGAATCAGGTCGGAGTAGCTCTGCTCGCCGAGGTCGGTGCGGATTGCCGAAGGGCCGGTACCAATGGCGCCACCGGCCTTGGCATAGTCGAGCCAGCGCAGGAACTCGGCACGGTCCTTGGGTTGCTGACGGGCGTAGAAGGCCGACTTGACCTGCTCGCCGGATTCGGCGAAGTCCTGCCCCGATGCCGGCTCGATGCTGCCCTTGGCCACCCACAGCAAGAGGATCTTCGGTACCTGCGGCATGGCCTCGTGCAGCAGCTTGAGGCTGTTGCGATCGAAGGTCTGCAAGATCACCTTACCCGGCTTGTCTAGCCAGCCACGGGCCTCGAGGCGCTTTTTCAGGTCCTGCTCGATACCGGGAAACTGCGCCGGCTCCTTGGTCTCGATATACAGGCCCGGGTGACGCTCGGGGTTGCCTTCGGCGATATCGATCACTTCGTCCAGGGTCAGGATACGCTGGCCCTTGAACGCTTCGCGGGCACGCTCTGGATAGGCCTTGTTGAACCAGCTGCCGGCGTCCAGCGCCTTGAGTTCGGCCAGGGTGAAGGCACTGACCGGGCTCGCTTTGCGCTCGGGGTAACGTGCGGCGACGTCGCTGGTGCGGGCCAGCACATCGTCGTGGACCACCACCAGCACGCCATCGCGGGTGCGTTGCAAATCCATTTCCAGGTAGTCGGCGCCCAATTCGCGGGCCAGCAGGTAGGCAGGAGTGGTGTATTCGGGAGCATCGAACGAGGCGCCACGGTGGGCGATCACGGCCGGATGCGGGATGTCCTGGGCCTTGGCGAGGGCCTTGCCGTCAGTGGCATGGGCCGCGGTGCTCGCCAGCAAGGTGGCCAGGAGAAGGGTCTTGTACATGGGTAATCCTTTGCAGATCGGGGCCGGCCTCTGGAAGACGCCGGCAAGGTCAACGGTGCAGTCCTTGAGGGCGCAAGCCTCGCACACTCTGCATGACATGCTAAAGTCCCCGGCGTTTTCCGCCACACCCAATGGACCGCCCATGCCCGCACTCGACGCCCACTTGCCCACCTGGGCCGACCTCAACCAGCGCCACCCCAGCACCGCCCTGCTGCTGGGCAATGGTGCCAGCCGCGCGCTGTGGAAACCGTTCGGCTACTTCTCGCTGTTCGAGGAAGCCCAGCGGGTGCGGCACAAGGCATTGGGGGTGAGCGACCAGGCACTGTTCAAGGCCTTGGGCAGCGAACTGTTCGAGCCGCTGCTCAGCACCCTGAACACCACGGTGCGGGCCAACGCCGCGCTGGCGATCAACTCCACCGCGCCGCTGAACCGCTACTACTCGATCAAGGAAGCGCTGATCCACGCGGTGCGTGCCGTGCATCTGCCCTGGCCGCGCTTCCCCGGCGCGACGCGCACGGCCATCAACCAGGCACTGCGCCAGTACCGCAACATCTACACCAGCAACTACGACCTGATCCTGCCCTGGGCCGTGGCCGAGGATACGCAAGGTTTCGCCAACCTGTTCGACGAACAGGGTTTCTTCGACGTGCGCCGCAGCCAGGCCGACGGTATCCGCATCCTCCACCTGCACGGCGGCATGCACCTGCTCAAGTTGCCCGACGGCAGTACCCGCCGACGCAGCGCGGAACAGGCCGAACTGCTCGAAGGCTTCGCCGTGAACATTCCCGGCGAAGTACCGCTGTTCGTCAACGAAAGCCGCAGCGAAGACAAGCTGCGCGCCATCCGCAACTCCGACTATCTGTCCTGGAGCCTGGGCCAGCTGGCCCGCGAACACGACGGATTATGCTTGTTCGGCCAGCACCTGGACGCCAGCGACCAGCACCTGCTCGACGCCATCCGCCAGGCGCGGCCCAAGCACCTGGCCATCGCCATCCGGCCACTGAGCGAGGCATCGATCATCAACCAGAAGCAGCACTTCATTGATCGCTTCGGCGATCTTTCGCAGGTTCCGCTGCACTTTTTCGATGCTGCCAGCCACCCCCTGGGCTTGGCTGAACTGGCCATCCCCGTTCCGGCCGCACAGGATCGACGGCGCTGAGCCGCACACTTTGCAAATGTAAATAATTCTCGATAAGATCCGCACCCTTTCCTCTCCGCCAGCCCCGGAAAGCGTGCATGCAGCGCCCCAAACCCGACCCCGTCGCCCACGGTTTCTATGCCGACATCCTGCATTTCCTGCGCAAGCGCATGGACAATGCCAGTGACGCCGCGGACATGACCCAGGATGTCTTCGCCCAATGGCTGGGTTACCGGGATCGGGCCAAGGTGGAGCAGCCGCGCGCGTTCCTGTTCCAGGTGGCGCGCAACCTGCTGAGCGACCATTGGCGCAGGCAGAAAGTGCGCCATGCGGCGCTGGCCGACGACACCCTGCCCGAGCAGCAGGACGCGCCGGCCAACGATCCGCTGGACCACGCCCAACAGCAACAACGGCTGAATCAATTGCGTCAGGTGCTCGCAGAACTCTCGCCGCGACGCCGCGAAGCCCTTATGCTGCACCGTTTCGAAGGCCTGACCCAGGCCCAGATCGCCGAACGCATGAACATTTCCGTCAGCATGGTCGAAAAGCACATCGCCGCCGCCCTGCTGCAATGCAAGCAACGCCTGGACAGTGACAACGGCACGGAGCAGTTCCCATGACCCCCACCGACGAGCTCGACCCGCGCCCGATCGACGCCCAGGCGGCGAGCTGGTTCAGCCGCAACCGCAACCAGCCTTCACGGCAAGACCGCAAGGCGTTCGCTCGGTGGATGCAGACGCCCGAGCACACCCGCGCCTATCGCCAGTTCGAACAGCTGTGGGATGACCTGGCGGCACTCAAGCAAGCCAATCGCCCCGTGCCCTTACCGGTACCCCGGGCGCCACGCTGGCGCCCGGCCCTGGCAACGGCGGCGGCCCTGCTCTGCGCAGTGCTGGCCGGCAACCTGGGCGCGGGCAGCGAAGCCTTCAGCCAACGCATCAGCGCCAGCCAGGCCGTACAGGTGCTGCAACTGCCCGATGGCAGCCAGCTGCATGTCAACGCCCAGACCCGCCTGCACCTGGACTTTAGCGCCGAACAGCGGCTGATCCAGCTAGAACATGGCCAGCTGTATATCGAGGTGGCACCCGACAAAGAGCGACCGCTGTTCGTCGATGCGGGCAGCGGCCGCGTGCGCGTGGTCGGCACTGGTTTCGATGTGCGCCGGGGCGACCGCGAACTGGTGGTGGCGGTCGCCCACGGCCAGGTAGCGTTCGACACTCCCGGCGAACGACAACCGCCGTTGTTGCTAGGTACCCGCCAAGGCGCCACCTACGATCTCGCACGCGGCACCCTGACCCGCCGTGAACTGGGCGAACAAAAAGTGGCCGACTGGCGCGAAGGCCAGGTGAGCTTTCGCAACCGCGAACTGGCCAGCCTGATCGACGAGCTCGGCCTGTATCGCAAGCAGCCGGTGGTGCTGGCCGACCCGACGCTTGGCCGCTACAAGGTGTCCGGCAACCTCGACGTCCACGACCCGGACGCCCTGCTCAATGCCCTGCCCGCCCTGCTGCCGGTCAAGACCACCTTGCTGGCCGACGGCCGCCTGCGTATCGAACGACGCTAAAAAATAATTTGAGAATTTTTATCATTCGCAGGTGAGGTTTTGTCGCAACATCGCGTCTTCCTCCCCGCCTGCCGCGTGATGGCGGGCTTTTTCCGGCCTTTTGCCGTTTGGGGGAAACCATGTTGTCCGCGTTGCGTCCATTGCACTGCCTGCCTGTCCGACCCACATTGCTGGCCCTGTGCCTGGCCATGAGCCTGGCCGCCGAAGCCGCACCGGTACCATTCGACCTGCCGGCGCAACCGCTGGCGCGCTCGCTGAGCCAACTGGCCCAGCAGGCCAAGGTCCAGCTGCTGTTCGACGAGGCCCTGCTCGGCAGTGCCCAGGCGCCAGTGCTCAAGGGCGACTTCGAAGCCGAAGCGGCCATCAGCCGCCTGCTGGTGGGCAGCCGCTTCAACGTGGTGCGCATGGGCAACACCTATGTGGTACGCCTGCGCGAAGACGATCCGGCTGCCGACAACAGCCTGCAACTCGGTGCCGTGAGCATTGTTGGTGATGGCCAGCAGGTCGACGCTGGCAACGTCGGGCGCTCGACCCTCGACCAAGAGCAGATCGACCGCTACCAGCCCAGCAACATTCCCAGCGTGCTGGCGACCCTGCCGGGGGTGAATATGGGGGGCTCGTCCAAGCCCGGCGGCCAGACCATCAACATCTGGGGCTTCGGCGACGCCGAGGACGTGCCGATGACCCTCGACGGTGCGCCCAAGAGCGGCTTCGAGCGCTATCAGCAAGGCACCATCTTCATCGAGCCCGAGCTGATCAAGCACATCGAGGTCGAAAAAGGGCCGCACTCGGTCAAGACCGGCAATGGCGGTTTCGGCGGCAGCGTCAACATGGAAACCAAGGACGCCGGCGACCTGCTTCAGGAAGGTCGCAACAGCGGTGCGATGCTCAAATACGGCTATGGCAGCAACGACCACCAGCAGATCTATAGCTCGGCATTGTTCGGCCGTACCGACGACGGTCGCATCGACGGACTTGTGTATTACACCAAGCGTGACGGCGGCAATTTGAAAATGGCCGACAGCCTGCCCGACCCCACCGGCAAATGGCCGATCAACCCCCAGCGCATCCCCTACAGCGCCCTGGACTTGGACGGCGCCCTGCTCAAGACCAATATCCATTTCACCGACGAGCACAGCCTGGGGTTGTCCTGGGCACAATCAGAAAGCCAGCGCTGGACCACCTTCTCATCGACCGCCTTCAGCACGCCCCCCACTGCGGCGGATATCAAGAAGTACGGCTACGAAGCCGCCCTCAAGCGCTTCCTCGCCAACCGCCGCACCATCGACACCACCTGGTCGGCCACCTACAAGTACCAACCGATCGAGAACCCGTGGGTAGACCTGCAGGTGAAGTACTCCGAATCGGACACCAAGCAGACCGACGAGCGCGACGCCACGGCGTTCTTCCAGCCCGCCACTGGTGGACGCAAGATGGACACCGAGTACAAGGACCGCATGCTCGATGTGAAGAACACCAGCACCTTCCTCACCGGTCCCCTGGAGCATGCGCTTACCGCAGGCGTGCAGCTGCGTCGCCATGACCGTGACACGCAGATGTGGATGCCCGGCAAGACCTACGAAGTACCCAAGTACAACCATGGTCACTACCAGCCGTACTTCATGCCCAGCGGCCAGGTCGACAGCCAGGGCTACTACCTGCAGGACGCCATCACCCTGGGCGACCTGACCATCACCCCATCGTTGCGCTACGACCATGTGACCAATGAGGGCAAGCCCAACCAGGCGCCTTACTACAACAACCCGGTGGCTGGCCACGACTACAGTGACAAGACCTACAGCGGCTGGTCGCCACGTCTGTCGCTGTTCTGGAAGATGACCGAACAGACCGCGCTGTTCGCCGACTACAGCAAGACCTGGCGCGCCCCGGTGCTGGATGAACAGTATGAAGTGCAGGGTGTCGGCAGCCGCACCGCCACCAGTCGCAACCTCGACCCCGAGCGCATCACCGGTGTACGGGTCGGCAGCATCAGTACCTTCACCAATGTGTTCAGCCAAGGCGACAGCGCGCAGATTCGCACCATGGCATTCCACAACAAGGTCACTGACGAGATCTTCAAGGCCACCGGCATCGGCTGCCAAGAGCAACTGGTCAGCGGCGGCACCATTGCCAACACCTGCGGCGACGGGCTGATGGGCAACTACCGCAATATCGGCGACGTGACCTACAAGGGTTTCGAAATCGAGACCTTCTACGACGCCACCTATTGGTTCGGTGCGGTATCGTACGCGTGGATGGAAGGTCGCCACGAGGGCGCGTACACCAACCCCTGGGGGCCGGATGTCTGGGCCAAGGATGTACCGGCACCGAAATGGATCACCACCCTTGGCGTGAAGATCCCGGCCTGGGATGCCCGTGTCGGCTGGACCGCGCAGTTCGTCGGCGCCACCCACCACCTGCCCAGCGACAAGTACTTCGAGGGCCCCGCGAGTGCGCTCGGTGACCGTTACTACGACAACTTCGGCAACGAGAAGTACCAGATCCACGGCCTGTTCGCCAACTGGAAACCGCAGCAACCCTACCTCAAGGGCACCGAGGTCAACCTGACCGTGGACAACCTGTTCAACAAGGCCATCCGGCCGGAGCTGTCAGGTGAAAACGCCTATACCCAGGGACGCAATGCCAAGATCAGCGTGACCCGGTTCTTCTGAGCCTGCTGGCAGGCAATGATGCAACGGAGTGCATCACCTGCCGTTCGCCACCCGCTCTTGGGCCCTGGCGACATTCACCTGCATCGCCACGATGGCCAGCTCATGGACTGCCTGGGCGACGGCATGCGTGCCGCGCACCTGCATCCACGACAGGATGTCGGCGAGGTGCCAAAGCGAGAGCGTGCCGTCATGCACCGGGGCCGGAAAGCTACGGTGATGGGTGAGCATGAGCTTGCGCATGTTCTGCCGGGAAACCCCCACCAGCTCCGCCACATCGGTCAGGCCGACCAGGTCGGGGCTGACCTCGATCAGCCGGGCATCCGGCAACACTTTCCGCACATCCGCCAAAGCGCTGTGCAGTGCCTCCCGCGCCGTGCCGCCCTCGCGGGCGAAGGCAAGGGCCAGACGGCCCGGTTGGCCGCTACCGACCACTGCATCATCGCAACCGGCCTCCCCCAGGCGCTCGATCAGCGCCTCGACGTCCATGTCCTCGGTCAATTGGTATTTGAGGGTGAACTCGTACTCCATCACTTTCGCTCCACTGACTGATTGGCTATCACGCTTGTCGACGTACAGTTGTCCACGATCCGGCGTAACTGGCGGGCGAAGGTGCCCGGGTTTCTGGGCGTGCTCCACACGCTGGTGATGCAGAACTCGCCGCAGCGGCATTCGCGGTCGTTGTTAGGGCAATAGACCCGCCCCCAGCAATGGCCTCCTCGCACCGTGACTTTCCAGCCCCGCGCTTCGGCGTGCTTCAGGGACTGCTCGACTTCCTTGTTTGGATGGAGGGGACGGACCATCGTTCGAGCTCCAGTATGGACATGAAAAAAAGGTTGTCAAGTGACAACCAGGCAACGCTGATGGGCGTCATCACAAGCCAGACTAGGTGCCGAGTGGGATGCAAAAGACTCAGAAAGGTCGTTTCGGAAACCACCTAACCGAGATTGGGAAAATGCTGTAGGTTCAGATGAGATCGATCACCCAGCGATCAGGCCATCCGCCTGCAGCAGGGTCTCCAGGCAATGCTCGCGCACCCCATAGAACGCCTTGAGCTCGGCGATTTTCTCCAGCAAACCCGCATTGTCCTGGGGCTGGCGGCGCTTGACCGCAAGGATCATCTTGTTCTTGTTGGTGTGCTCGAGCGAGATGAACTCGAATACCTTGGTCTCGTAGCCGCAAGCTTCCAGGTAAAGGGCGCGCAGGCTGTCGGTGAGCATCTCGGCCTGTTGGCCCAGGTGCAGCCCGTACTGCAGCATCGGTTGCAACAAGCCCGGGCTGTGCAACTGCGGACGGATCTGCTTGTGGCAGCACGGCGAGCACATGATGATCGCGGCGTTGCAGCGAATGCCGGTGTGGATGGCATAGTCGGTGGCGATATCACAGGCATGCAAGGCGATCATCACATCGATGGCCTCAGGCACCACGCTGCGCACATCGCCGCATTCGAACATCAGGCCCGGGTGCTCCAGGCGCGCGGCGGCGGCATTGCACAACTCGACCATGTCCGGGCGTAGCTCGACACCAGTGACCTGCGCCTCACGGGCTAGGGTGTTGCGCAGGTAGTCGTGCATGGCAAAGGTCAGGTAGCCCTTGCCCGAACCGAAGTCGGCGACCTTCAGGCTCTGCTGGGCGTCCACGGGCGCGTCGCTCAAGGCATGGTCGAAGACCTCGATGAACTTGTTGATCTGCTTCCATTTGCGCGACATGGACGGGATCAGCGCGCCCTGCGCGTCGGTTACCCCCAGGTCGCGCAGGAACGGCCGCGACAGCTCCAGATAACGCCTCTTCTGCCGATCATGGCCACCCGCGCCCGCCTCGCGGGGCGCCTGCTGGGTCAGGTGCCGGCGCAGCATCGGCTTGCCCTTCTTGCTGAACTCCAGTTGCACCTCGCCGGCAGCGGTGAACAGGTGCGCGTTGCGAAAGCTCTCGGGTAGCAGTGCGGCCACCAGCGCCTGCGCCTCGTCCAACCCCAGGTTGCGGGTGATGTCGCGAGTCTGGTGGCGGTAGACCAACGACAGGCAGACCTGGCCCTTGATCTGCACCGGCTTGGCGATGATCCGCTGCAGGGTCTGGTCGGTGCCGACATGGCGGGCCAGCACCAGCTTGCTCAGGCTGCCGTCGCCCAGGGCATCGGCGAGCAGGCTCAGGAACTGGGCGCGCGCGTCCGGCGCGCCAGGGGCGGAGGAAGGGGAAGACATGGGAACGGGTGCCTCGAAATGCGGGGGCGCGATGCGCAATGCCGGGCATTCTACGTCGATGGGCTCCCTGGTGAAACACGGACAACTGGCCAACAGTCAGTCGAGAATCACCAGGCGGTTGGGCAGTTCGTTGCGCGCATGGGTCGCAGGGACATGCTCGCTGAGCAACTCGCCGCAGGCCTCGATGCATTCGACGAAGCCCTGCAAGGTCTGGCCCTGGCTCACCTGATCGGTGAAACGGGCGACGATCGCCTCGCGTGCCTGCTCGGGCAGGTACCGGGCGATGCCCTCGTCGACCAGGATCTCGACATGCCGCTCGGCTTCGCTGACGAAGATCAACACCCCCGTGGCGCCGGCAGTACGCTGCAGGTTGAGCTCGAGAAACTGCTGCCGGGCCAGGCCCGAGGCGCGCCGGCGGCGCAGCATCGACGGCACCACCCTGGTAGCCAGGCGCGGATGGCGCAACACCAGGCACAAGCTGATGAAGGTCAGCATCTGCGCCAGCAACAAGCCATTGACGCCAATGCCGCCCAGCCACAGGTGCAACACACCGGGTACCAGCAAGGCCAGCAAGGCGGCCCAGAGCAATGGCAGATAAGGGAAGTCATCGGCTCGGCGGGCCAGCACCGTGACCAGCTCGGCATCGGTGCGCCGCTCGGCGCGGGCGATCGCTTCGGCGATCTGGCGCTGTTCGTATTCGGTCATGCCATCGTCTCTCGAGCGTTCTTATCATTGTTATCCCGGCAATCGGGTGGGCGGGAGTGTATCTCAACAAGTGCCCCATATAAGGCATAATCCGCGACTGCGTCGGATCATGGATGAATGATCCACAGAACGGCCAGCGGACACGACAACAACAGGCGTACGAAACGTCTCGGCCCACCGCTATCACTCGACAACGGAATTGATGATGAAACTGTCTTTGCTGGGCCTGGCCATGGGCCTTGCCAGTCAGGCGGCCCTTGCCGCCCCTACCGCCCCGCCCCTGCAGGACAAGCAGGCGTTCGTCGACCATCTGGTCAGCCAGATGACCGAGGCCGAGAAGATCGGCCAGCTGCGCCTGATCAGCATCGGCCCGGAAATGCCCCACGCGAAGATCCGCGAGGAAATTGCCGCCGGACGCATCGGCGGCACCTTCAACTCGCGCACTGCCCCCGAGAACCGTCCGATGCAAGACGCGGCCATGCGCAGCCGCCTGAAGATCCCGATGTTCTTCGCCTACGACACTATCCATGGCGAGCGCACCATTTTCCCGATCGGCCTGGGCCTGGCCTCGTCCTGGGACATGGACGCCATCGCCAAGGTCGGCCGCACCTCGGCCATCGAGGCAGCCGCCGACTCGCTGGACATGACCTTCGCACCGATGGTCGACATTGCCCGTGACCCGCGGTGGGGGCGCACCAGCGAAGGCTTTGGCGAGGACACCTACCTGACCTCGAAGATCGGCCAGGTGATGGTCAAATCGTTCCAGGGTTCGAGCCCCGTCAACGCCGACAGCATCATGGCCATCGTCAAGCACTTTGCCCTGTACGGTGCCGTGGAAGGGGGCCGCGACTACAACACGGTCGATATGAGCTTGCCGAAGATGTACAACGACTACCTGCCGCCCTACCGCGCCGCGCTCGATGCCGGTGCCGGCGGGGTGATGGTGGCGCTGAACTCGATCAACGGTGTGCCGGCCACCTCCAACACCTGGCTGATGAATGACCTGCTGCGCAAGGAGTGGGGCTTCAAGGGCGTGACCATCAGCGACCACGGCGCCATCCAGGAACTGATCCGCCATGGCGTGGCCCGTGACGGCCGTGAAGCCGCCAAGCTGGCGATCAAGGCCGGCATCGACATGAGCATGAACGACACCCTCTACGGCGAAGAACTGCCCGGGTTATTGAAGTCAGGCGAGGTCAGCCAGGCCGAACTGGACCAGGCGGTGCGTGAAGTGCTGGGCGCCAAGTACGACATGGGGCTGTTCAAGGACCCCTACGTGCGCATTCCCAAGCCTGAAACCGACCTGAAGGACTACTACGCCGAGGACCGCCTGCACCGGGAAGCCGCACGCGATGTCGCACGCCGTGGCCTGGTGCTGCTGGAAAACCGCGAGCAGACCCTGCCGCTGAAAAAGGCCGGCACCATCGCCGTGGTCGGCCCACTGGCCGATGCGCCGATCGACATGATGGGCAGCTGGGCCGCCGACGGCAAACCGCAGCACTCGGTCACCGTGCGCGAAGGCCTGCGCCGCGCCGTGGAAGGCAAGGCCAAGCTGGTGTACGCCAAGGGCTCGAACGTCACTGGCGACAAGGCGATGTTCGACTACCTGAACTTCCTCAACTTCGACGCTCCGGAAATCGTCGACGACCCGCGCCCGGCCGCGGTGCTGATCGACGAAGCGGTCAAGGCCGCCAGGCAGTCGGACGTGGTCGTGGCTGTGGTCGGCGAGTCCCGTGGCATGTCCCACGAGTCCTCGAGCCGCACCACCCTGGAAATCCCGGCGGTCCAACGGGATTTGATCAAAGCGCTGAAAGCCACCGGCAAACCCCTGGTGCTGGTGTTGATGAATGGCCGCCCGCTGTCGATCGCCTGGGAGCGCGAGCAGGCTGACGCCATCCTCGAGACCTGGTTCAGCGGCACAGAGGGCGGCAACGCCGTCGCCGATGTGCTGTTCGGCGACTACAACCCCTCCGGACGCCTGGCCATCACCTTCCCGCGTTCGGTCGGGCAGATCCCGATGTACTACAACCACATGCGCATCGGCCGGCCGTTCACCCCAGGCAAACCCGGCAATTACACCTCGCAATACTTCGAGGAGCCCAACGGTCCGCTGTATCCATTCGGCTATGGCCTGAGCTACACCAGCTACGAGTTGTCGGACCTGACCTTGTCGCAAACCGAGCTGAAACGTGGCGCGACCCTCAAGGCCAAGGTCGTCGTGAAGAACACCGGCAAGCGTGACGGCGAGACTGTGGTGCAGCTGTATATCCAGGACCAGAGCGCGTCGATGAGCCGCCCGGTCAAGGAGCTGAAGAACTTCCAGAAGCTGATGCTCAAAGCCGGCGAGTCGCGAACCTTGACCTTCGACATCAACGAGGAAGACCTGAAGTTCTACAATGGCCAGCTGCAGCGTGTCGCAGAGCCTGGCCAGTTCAATGTGCAGGTTGGCCTGAATTCAGAGGCGGTGAAGCAGCAGAGCTTCGAACTGCTGTAAGCCAGAACAGGCCCCGTCGCGGGGCGAACCGATCCTGCAGGTGACAATGCGGGGGCGGGCTTGCCCAGCGATGAGGCCGACACAGACAACCGCAATCCCGGATCCGCTCCATGCCCTCATCCTTCCGCACCCTGCGCCTGGGTTTGATCATCCTGCTGATCCTGGTCGGCACCAGCCTCAGTGCAGGCTGGGCCATGCACCAGGCCAAGCGCCAGGCAATGGAAACCGACGCCCGTAGAGCGAGCCAGCAACTGGGCCTGTACGCCAACGCCCTGCATACCCTGATCGAGCGTTACCGTGCATTGCCTGCGGTACTGGCGCTGGACCCGGAGCTGATCGCCGCCCTCCGCGGCCCGGTTACCAAACAGGTGCAGGATGCCCTGAACCGCAAGCTCGAACGCATCAATGGCGCCGCCAACTCCTCCACCCTGGAGCTGCTGGACCGCACAGGCCTGGCCATCGCCGCCAGCAACTGGCGCCTGCCGACCACCTATGTAGGTTCCAACTACGGCTTTCGCCCCTACTTCAAACAAACTCGCAGCCAGGGCAGTGGGCGTTTCTACGCCGTCGGCGTGACCAGCGGCGTGCCGGGCTACTTCCTGGCGAGTGCGGTGGACGATGAACAAGGCCGCTTCCTCGGCGCCATGGTGGTCAAGCTGGAGTTCCCCGAGCTCGAACGTGAATGGCGCCAGGGCAGCGACATCCTGCTGGTCAGCGATGCCCGCGGCATCACGTTCATCGCCAACCAGGACGGCTGGCGTTACCGCGAGCTGCAACCGCTATCCGGCGCAGACCGCGCCGAGCTGGCCGAGACCCGCCAGTACGACAAGCAGCCGCTGGTGCCCCTGCAGCACCAGGCGTTGACCCGCTTCACCGACACCAGCCACCTGACTCGCGTGCAAGGCCCGGATGGCACCGCCGAATACCTGTGGGAGCGTCTGCCCCTGGAGGCCGAAGGCTGGACCCTGCACCTGCTGCGCAAACCGCAGGTTGCCGAGGATGGGCGCAACGCGGCCCTAGCTGCCGCCGCGGTCTGGCTGAGCCTGGTGTTTGCCGCGCTGTTCGTCAGCCAGAGGTTGCGTCTGGCCCGCTTGCGCCAACGCAGCCGCGAAGAGCTCAAACGCCAGGTCGAAGAACGTACCCGTGAGCTGCGCACTGCCCAGGAAGGCCTGGTGCAATCGGCCAAGCTGGCGGCGCTGGGGCAGATGTCGGCCGCGCTGGCTCATGAGATCAACCAGCCCCTGACCACACAACGCATGCAACTGGAAACCCTGCGCCTGCTGCTCGACCATGGCCGCCATGACGAAGCCCGCCAGGCCCTGGAGCCGCTCGAGCAGATGCTGACCCGCATGGCCGCGCTCACCGGCCACCTGAAGACCTTCGCCCGCAACAGCCCCGGAGGCCTGCGCGAACGCCTGGACCTGGCCACTGTGGTAGACCAGGCCTTGCACCTGCTGGACACCCGCATCCGCGCTGAAGGCGTCGAAGTGGCGCTGTACCTGGCGCGTCCAGCCTGGGTCCGTGGCGACGCGATCCGCCTGGAGCAAGTGCTGATCAACCTTTTGCGCAACGCCCTCGACGCCATGGCCGACAAGCGATACAAACGTCTGGAGATCCGTATCGAGGCGGACGATGGACAGTGGCGCTTGAGCGTGCTCGACTCAGGTGGTGGCATTCTCGCCACCGACCTTTGCCGCGTCTTCGACCCATTCTTCACCACCAAGCCGGTCGGCGAGGGGCTGGGCCTTGGCCTGGCCATCTCCTACGGTATCGTCGTCGATGCCGGAGGCCACCTGCAGGTCGAGAACCTGGCGGGGGGCGCGCGCTTCAGCCTCACCCTGCCCCGCGACCTGGAGACGGTATGTTGAATTCAGTGATCGTCGTCGATGACGAAGCCAGCATCCGCGCGGCGGTGGAACAATGGCTGAGTCTGTCGGGTTTCAACGTGCAACTGTTCGAGCGTGCCGAGGAGTGCCTGGCGCAACTTCCGGCGCACTTTACCGGCGTGGTCATCAGTGACGTGCGCATGCCCGGCATGTCCGGCCTGCAGTTGCTCGACCGGTTACAGCAGGCCGACCCGGACCTGCCGGTGATCCTGCTCACCGGCCATGGCGATGTCCCCATGGCGGTGGAGGCGATGCGCAACGGTGCCTACGATTTCCTGGAAAAACCCTTCACCCCGCAGCACCTGATGGGCAGCCTGCGCCGGGCCCTGGAAAAACGCCAGCTGGTCCTGGAAAACCGCCGCCTGCATGAGCAGGCCGACCTCAAGGCACAGCTGGAGAACACCTTGCTGGGCATGTCCCAGGGGCTGCAGCAGCTGCGTCGCCAGGTACTCGAGCTGGCCAGCCTGCCGGTCAACGTGCTCATCCGGGGTGAAACCGGCAGTGGCAAGGAGCGCGTGGCCCGCTGCCTGCACGACTTCGGCCCGCGCGCCGACAAACCCTTCGTCGCGCTCAACTGCGCGGCCATTCCAGAAACACTGTTCGAGGCCGAGCTGTTCGGCCATGAGAGCGGCGCGTTCACTGGCGCCCAGGGCAAGCGCATCGGCAAGCTGGAGTACGCCAATGGCGGTACGGTGTTTCTCGACGAGATCGAGAGCATGCCCCTGGCCCAGCAAGCCAAGCTGCTGCGGGTGATCCAGGAGCAGAAGCTCGAGCGCCTGGGGGCCAACCAGAGCATCGCCGTCGACCTGCGCATCATCGCCGCGACCAAACCGGACCTGCTCGAAGAGGCCCGTGCAGGGCGCTTTCGCGAGGACCTGGCGTACCGCCTCAACGTTGCCGAGCTGCGCCTGGCACCGCTGCGCGAGCGCCGTGAAGATATCCCGCTGCTGTTCGAACACTTCGCTCGCACTGCCGCCGAACGCCTGGGCCGCCATTGCCCCGCGGTCAGCGGGGGACGATTGGCGCAGTTGCTGGCCCACGACTGGCCGGGCAATGTGCGTGAGCTGGCCAATGCCGCCGAACGTCATGCCTTGGGGCTGGACTCGCCGAACCTTGAGAGCCTGCCAGGCGGACAGTCGCTGGGCGAACAGATGGAGGCGTTCGAAGCCCAATGCCTGCGTGCGGCGCTGCGCCAGCACAAGGGCGAGATCAAGGGGGTGATGGAGGCGCTGCAACTGCCACGGCGTACGCTGAACGAGAAGATGCAGCGGCATGGCCTGGTACGTGAGGACTTTCTCGGCAACGAGTAGGCGGATTTCCGCTTATCGATTCAGGCCAATGAGCGGAAGTTCGCTCACCGCATGCCGAATCGCCGGGGGCTGCCTGGCAGCCCATCGCTGGCAAGCCAGATCCCACAAAGCACCATGCAAGCCAGATACGCTGGGAGCTGGCTTGCCCGCGACAGGGCACAACACGCCCTCAAATGGACCACCAAGCACCCATTTGGCACACCTCCTGCAAAACCCTTCTCAAGCTGCGCCCCGAGCGCGCTCCACAAAAACAACGAGAAGGTATCCCTGATGGATAACGCCAGCACTCTGCCCACCGGGGCGGCCGTTGCGCCCGCCGCGGAAAAGTCCACCGCCAGCCGCCTCAAATCGATCTTCAGTGGTTCCATCGGCAATATGGTCGAATGGTACGACTGGTACGTCTACGCCGCATTCTCGCTGTACTTCGCCAAGGCTTTCTTCCCCGCCGGCGACACCACCGCCCAACTGCTCAATACCGCCGCAATCTTTGCCGTGGGCTTCCTCATGCGCCCGATCGGTGGCTGGCTGATGGGCCTGTACGCCGACCGCAAGGGCCGCAAGGCGGCGCTGATGGCTTCGGTACTGCTGATGTGCGCAGGCTCGCTGGTCATCGCGCTGACGCCGGGTTACGAGACCATCGGCGTCGCAGCACCGGTCCTGCTGGTCATCGCCCGCCTGATGCAGGGCCTCTCGGTAGGGGGTGAATACGGCACCTCGGCCACCTACCTGAGTGAGATGGCCAGCAAGGAACGCCGCGGCTTCTTCTCCAGCTTCCAGTATGTGACCCTGATCTCCGGCCAGCTCATCGCCTTGGCGGTGCTGATCATCCTGCAGCAGACGCTCACCACCGAGCAGTTGTATGCCTGGGGCTGGCGTGTACCCTTCGTGATCGGCGCGCTGTGCGCGGTGGTTGCCCTGTACCTGCGCCGCGGCATGGAAGAGACCGCCTCCTTCACCAAGAAAGAGAAGTCCAAAGAGAGCCTGATGCGCACCCTGATGCGCCACCCCAAAGAGCTGATGACCGTGGTCGGCCTGACCATGGGCGGCACCCTGGCCTTCTACACCTACACCACCTACATGCAGAAGTACCTGGTCAACACCGTGGGCATGAGCATCAGCGACTCGACCACCATCTCGGCGGCCACGCTGTTCCTTTTCATGTGCCTGCAGCCGATCATCGGCGGGCTGTCCGACAAGATCGGCCGTCGCCCGATCCTGATCGCGTTCGGCGTGCTCGGCACCCTGTTCACCGTGCCGATCCTCAGCACCCTGCACACCGTGCAGACTTGGTGGGGCGCGTTCTTCCTGATCATGGCCGCGCTGATCATCGTCAGCGGCTACACCTCGATCAACGCCGTGGTCAAGGCCGAGCTGTTCCCCACCGAAATCCGCGCCCTGGGCGTCGGCCTGCCGTACGCGCTGACCGTGTCGATCTTCGGCGGCACCGCCGAATACGTGGCCCTGTGGTTCAAGAGCAACGGCATGGAAACCGGCTTCTACTGGTACGTCACCGGCTGCATCGCCTGCTCGCTGCTGGTGTACGCGACCATGAAGGACACCAAGCAGCATTCGCGGATCACCACTGACTGATCAGCTGCACTGCAATGAACAAGGGGCGCTCCGGCTGGTGGAGCGCCCCTTTTTGTTGGGTGTGTCTCGTCCTGAATAGCGGGTTTATTCGGTTCACTGAATGAGCCGAATAGGTGTCACTCAGGGCATCTCCATCGCTCGTTGCGGCTCACGACGCTGGTAGTACGTGGCCGCCAGCACCAGCACCAGCAGCACCCCGCCCAGTACCATCGACGAACCCACGGTACCGAAGTCCAGCCCGCCTTTCTCGTGGGTCTTGGTCAGCACATCGCCCAGGGTCGCACCGAATGGGCGAGTGAGCACGAAGGCGATCCAGAACAGCACCACGCCGGAGATTTTCGTCCAGTAACGGGCAGCCGCCACCACGGCGATTGCCGAGCCGATCAACAGCGCACCGCCGGCGAAGCCCAGGCCCGAATCGTCGGCCAGGTAATCGCCCAGCGCAGTGCCGAGGGTGTTGGAGAACAGGATCGCCACCCAGTAGAACAGCTCGCCGCTGCGGTTCTTGATACGGGTGACATCCAATGGGTTGCCGCTCAGGCGCCACACCGCGAAGGTCAGCAGCAGGATGCCGATCAGCAGCGCCGAACCTGTCGCATAGCCCAGCCCCAGGGTGCGGTCCATGAAGTCGGACATGGTGGTGCCGGCAGTGCTGGTGGAAAGGATCACCAGCCAATAGAGCATCGGGTTGTAGCGGCGCGAGTAGAGCTGGGTGACCAGGGTCAGCAGGAACACGCTGATCAGCAGCAGCGAGCTCATCGCATAACCGATGTTCAGGGTCATCGACAGCAGGTCGCCCGCCGTCTCGCCGAGTGTGGTTGCGCAGATCTTCATGACCCAGAAGGCCAGGGTGATTTGCGGGAGTTTGTTCATCGTTGTGCCGCTCCAGGTTTAAGTGCGGCGATGGTGAAGAGCGCTGTCTGAAAATACGGTTGGTGTTGCATGAAAAAAGCGTTGGTCGCGTACGGCAAACACTCGTGAGCTGTTAATTCGGCATTAATTCCCACCATTCATGCTTGGCCAACTGAAAAAGCCGCACCACTCGCATGGCCTGACAAGGCCAGGTACTGCTTTTGATGCGGGACAAGCGCGCCCACAACAATCGATTTAATTGATTATTTTACGTTGTTTTTTGCGCTTTTTAATCAATTTAATCGGCGTAGTATTGAACCCATAGAAGCAAATAACCCACTGATCCACCGGAGCAACGACCATGAAAAACAAACTGATCCTCGCCCTGACCCTCTCGGTTCTGACCACTGGCGCTTTCGCCGAAGACGGTTTCGACCGTACCAGCGCCCACACTTTCGCCGCCGCCCAGAGCCAGTCGGCCAGCTACGCAGAAGATGGTTCTGATCGCACGGGTGGTCAGCGCTTCGCCGAAGACGGCTTCGACCGCACCAACGGCCAGCGCTTTGCCGAAGACGGCTTCGACCGCACCAACGGCCAGCGCTTTGCCGAAGACGGCTTCGACCGCACCAACGGCCAGCGCTTCGCCGAAGACGGTTTCGACCGCACCAACGGCCAACGCTTTGCCGAAGACGGATTCGACCGCACCAACGGCAACCGCATCAGCTGATCACTGATGCGAGCAACCAGCCCGGCTTCGGCCGGGCTTGATCATTTTCAGCCAGGCAAAGCCTTGGCACACTAGGCGCCTCGTCCCCCACCAGGAAGGGCCTCACGGCCTTGCGCAGATGTACTACTACGAACCCGCCAAAGGCCACGGCCTACCCCACGACCCGTTCAACGCCATCGTCGGCCCACGGCCCATCGGCTGGATCTCCAGCCACGATCGCGAAGGCCGCCTGAACCTGGCGCCCTACAGCTTCTTCAACGCCTTCAACTACATCCCGCCGATCATCGGTTTCTGCAGCGTCGGGCGCAAAGACAGCCTGAACAACATCGAGCAGACCGGCGAGTTCGTCTGGAACCTGGCTACCCGGCCGCTGGCCGAGCAGATGAACCAGAGCTGTGCCGCGGTGGCGGCAGATATCGACGAGTTCGCGCTCAGTGGCCTGACCCCGGCCATGTCCAACGTGGTCAAGGTGCCGCGCGTGGGCGAGAGCCCGGTGAGCTTCGAATGCAAGGTCAGCCAGATCGTCCAGCTCAAACGCGCCGACCAGGAACTTGTGCCCAGCTGGCTGATCCTGGGAGAGGTAGTGGCGGTGCACATTGCCGAGCACCTGCTCAAGGACGGCATCTACGACACCGCCGCCGCCGAGCCGATTCTGCGTGGCGGTGGCCCGGCCGACTACTTTGCGCTGGGCGAGCTGTTCAAGATGGCCCGTCCACAGGTCTGATCAGAAGACCAGTTCGCCTTCCTCGCCCACGCCCTGCAGGCGTTCGAGTTCAGCACAAGCGGCCGCGTCGGCCGCGATCGCCGACTGGAACACCTGCCCGTCGAGCACTTTGTGAAAGCGCGGCGCACCGCCCATGCCCAGGGCCTTCACGGCGATCGCCGCGTGGTAGCCGCCGCCTTGCACCGGGACCATCGCCGAGACCGCTTCGAAGTGGGGGAATTCTCTACGTGCCATGCTGCACTCCGCCTGAATGATATAGGGGCGGCATTCTACACATCAGGCGAAGGTATGCAGGTCCAGGCTGCTGACCACCTGCGCCTGGACCAGCTCGCCAAACACCTCCAGGGTGGGCGAGGCGAAATAGCCGCTCATCGCCTGCTGGTCGCTCCAGCTGCCGCTGAGCAGCCACAGATCGGCATCGACCTGCGAACGCTGCACACTGAAGCTCAGGCAGCCGGGCGCCCGCAGCGACGGCTCCAGCAGGTCGCGCAGGCGCATGCCGAGTTCCGCCGAACGACCGTTGCTGGCGCGGATGAAAGCCAGGTGAGTGACCGGTTGAGGCTGGGTCATGAACGATCTCCTTGAAGCGCTACGGACGGGAAAACAGGCTGCCAAGATTAGGGCCCCACCCTCGCGCGACGTTAGGCCATTACTGCCGAGCGATTGCCTGATCCTGCCGCGCGACAGGATCAGGCAATCGAACGACAGCATTCGACTAGCGCCCGACATTGCCCATACCTATGCTGGCCCGGTCAGTAGAGGAACCACGTCATGACCACGCTCCCGCCACCCGACTCGACCCTTGAGCTGCAGCGCCAGGAACTGGCCGCGCTGATCCAGCGCCACGCCGGCCAGCCCCATGGCCCCGCGTCGGCCATCGAAGACCTTTACCTCACATGCTATCAAGAGGAAATCCGCGGCATGCCCGCGCTGGCCCAGCCGGCGTTGTGCATTCTTGCCCAAGGCAGCAAGACCCTGATCCTCGGCGACGAACATTACGCCTATGATCCGCTGCACTACATGGTGGTGTCGGTCACCTTGCCGATCAGCGGCGCCCTGCTCAAGGCCAGCCCCGAGCATCCCGCATTGGGCTTGCGCCTGGATATCGACCCGGCGCAACTGAGCCAGCTGATCGCCGAAAGCAGCCCGATGGTGGTGCCCAACCGGCCATCAGGCCTGGGCCTGTACGTGGAGAAAAGCGATCCGCAGCTTCTGGATGCGTTGATCCGCCTGATCAAACTGCTGGACTCGCCACGCGACATTGCCATCCTCGCGCCGATGATCCGCCGGGAAATCTTCTACCGCCTGTTGCGCGGCCCCCAGGGTTACCGGCTGTACGAAATCGCCCTGGCCAACAGCCAGACCCATCGGGTCTGCCAGGCGATTACCTGGCTCAACAACCATTACCACCAGCCATTGCGTATCGAAGACCTCGCCCGGGAAGTGAACCTCAGCGTCTCCACCTTGCATCACCGCTTCAAGTCGGTGACGTCGATGAGCCCCTTGCAATACCAGAAACAACTGCGCCTGCAGGAGGCCCGACGCCTGATGTTCAACGAGGGGTTGGAGGCTGCCGTGGCCGGCTACCGGGTGGGCTACGAGAGTCCATCCCAGTTCAGCCGCGAATACAGCCGGCTGTACGGCGCGCCGCCGATCCGTGACGTGGCAAGGTTGCGCGCCAGCGCCAGTTGAACGACCCGCCGCCCCCATGGTGCTTGCCGGCGAATCGAGGGCATAGCCCTCGTGGCGCAGTCAGCCTTGCACAGCCAACTGCCATTGGCCCTGATCCACCTGGATCAATGTCGGCCCCGCGCGCTCCACCGCTCGGCCCAGCGCCGCCTGTAACTGCGCCACGTCAGCCACCGACTCGGCATCGGCCCCCAGCGCTCGCGCCACGCCGATGAAGTCCGGGGTGTGGATGTCCACACCGACCGGCTCGATCGCCCGGTTGACCATGTATTTCTTGATTTCCTCGTACCCCTGGTTGTTCCACAGCAGCACGATCAGCGGCACCTGCGCCTCGACGGCACTGGCCAGCTCAGGCAGGGTGAACTGCAACCCGCCATCACCGATCAGGCATACCGTGGGCGCGCGTGCGGCACGTGCTTCGGCACTGCCGAGCCAGGCGCCCATGGCCGCCGGCAACGCATAGCCCAGCGTGCCGTAGCCGGTCGAGGCATTGAACCAGCGCCGCGGACGGGTCATGTCCAGGGTCAGGTTGCCGGTGTAGACCGGCTGGGTCGAATCGCCCACCAGCACAGCGTCCGGCAGGGTTTCCAGGATGCTGTTCAGCAAACGGGTCTGGCTCAAGGTCGGCTGGTCCCAGGTGGCGGCATTGTCCTGGCGCAGCCGGGCGGCCCGAGCAGCGCCCCAGTGATCATCACGCGGGGGTTGCGCCTGCATGTGCAGGGCCACCAGCAAGGCCTCGGTCGCCTGTGCGGCATCGGCCACCAGGGCCAGCTCGGGCAGGTAGTTGCGCACTGTCTGGTCCGGATCGATATCGATCCGCAGCAGGCTGCCAGGGATTTCGAAACCGCCCTTGAACGTCACGTCGTAGTCGGTCTCGGCCAGCTCGGTACCGATGGCCAGCACCACATCGGCCTCGGCAACCAACGCACGGGTGGCCGGCAAAGTCTGGGTCGAGCCGATCTGCAGCGGATGGTTGGCCGGCAGCAGCCCCTTGGCATTGATGGTCAGCGCCACCGGCGCCTGCAGGTGCTCGGCCAGCCTGGCCAGCCCGGCGCCGGCTTCCAGGGCACCACCGCCGGCCAGGATCAACGGTCGGCGCGCCCTGGCCAGACGCATGGCCATCTGCTGCACGGTCTGCGGTGCCGCGCCCGCCCGCGCGGTGCGCACCGGGCGGCCCGGGAGCAGGTGATCGGCCGGTTCCACCAGCACATCCAGCGGGATCTCGATATGCACCGGGCGCGGGCGGCCCCCGTCGAACACCGCAAAGGCACGGGCCAATACTTCGGGCAGGTCATCGGCACTCATCAAAGTGTGCGAAAACGCCGCCACGCCCGCCACCAGCCCGGCCTGGTTGGGCAGTTCGTGCAACTTGCCGCGCCCGCCACCCAGCTGGCTACGCGACTGCACGCTGGAAATCACCAGCATCGGGATCGAGTCGGCGTAGGCCTGGCCCATGGCGGTGGTGATGTTGGTCATGCCCGGGCCGGTGATGATGATGCACACCCCAGGCTTGCCCCGGGTACGCGAGTAACCATCGGCCATGAACCCGGCACCCTGCTCGTGGCGCGGGGTGATGTGGCGGATCGAGGAGGCAGCCAGGCCGCGGTAGAGTTCCACGGTATGCACGCCGGGAATGCCGAAGACATGATCGACACCATAGCCTTCGAGGAGTTTGACCAGCACTTCACCACAGGTTGCCATCATCGAGTACCCGATTCTTGTTGAGACTGGTGCTCATGGAACCAAGCGCCGACTACCGCCACAATGCAAAAAAACACATACTAGCCATGACCTCATATCATGGCTTGCCACTATGAAACGCCTGCCGCCCCTCCCCGCCCTGCACACCTTCCTGGTGACCGCGCAGCACTGCAACTTCACCCGTGCCGCGCAACAGCTGCATATCACCCAGGGCGCGGTCAGCCGACAAATCGCCGGGCTCGAGGAACACCTGGGCTATGCGTTGTTCCAGCGCCAGGCCCGTGGTCTGGCCCTGACCCGCGAAGGACAGGACTGGCTGCCTCGGGTGCAGCAGGTTTTCGCAATGATTGAGCAAGGCGTGCGTGAGGTCGGTGGCCGCAGCACGACTTTGCAGCTCAAGGCACCGACCTGTGTGATGCGTTGGCTGCTGCCACGCTTGCTGGAGTGGCAGGCACTGCGCCCGGACGTGCCGGTGGAATTGACCACCACGGTGCAACATGGCGTGGATTTTCGCCGCGAGGGCTTCGATGCGGCCGTCGTGTATGGTGCGGTGCCGAACCATGGACTGCAGGTACGCAAGCTGTTCGATGAACAACTGACACCGGTCTGCGCACCATCGCTATCTGGCGCTCCCTTGCAGCTGCAGGACCTGGCGCGGCAGATGCTGCTGCACCCCTCTCGGGACGAGCACGACTGGCGGTTGTGGTTGCAGGCGGCCAATGCCGGCGTCGAACCCCAGGGGCCGAAGCAGCACTTCGAGACGTTGGACATGGCGATGGCCATGGCCTCCCAGGGGACGGGGATCGCCATCGGCGACTATTCGCTGATTGCCGACGACCTGCGCGCCGGGCGTTTGTGCATGCCGTTCGAGCTGAAGGTGACGACCGGGAAGGGTTATTACCTGGTCAGCCCGTCGAAGAGCATGCCCACGGGGTTGATCGAGTTGATGGAGTGGCTGCAGGCGCGTGCCCGCACATGACATCAATCGCGACCCGACCTGCCCCACGGTGCAGACGACTCAGTAGCCGACCGTGAACCGTGCCCGTGAATGCGCCGGCTTTTCCAGCTCGTCGAGCATGGCGATGGCATAGTCGGCAAAGGTGATCCAGCTTTTGCCATCGGCACCGATCAGCAGGTGATCCTTGCCCAGGATGTAGTGCCCGCTGCGCTGACCTTCGACGAACTCCGCCGACGGCGACAGGAATGTCCAGTCCAGGGCCGGCTCCTGGCGCAGCGTATCGAGGAAGCGCACACCGGCATTGGCCTCGGCCTTGTAGGCTTGCGGGAAATCCGGGCTGTCGATCACCCGCTGCCCGGACGGCAGCAGCAGGCTACCGGCCCCGCCCACCACCAGCAGGCGCTTGACCCCGGCACGCTTGACCGGCTCGATGATCGCTTCAGGCTCGATGGTCGAGAAATGCGCCGCGCTCAGCACCGCGTCACAGCCCGTCACGGCCGCCTGCAGGGCGGCACTGCCCTTGGCATCCAGCGCCTTGACCGTCACGCCGTCACGGCCTTGCAGCGCACTAGGATCGCGGGCGATGGCCACCACACTGTGACCCCGACGCAGGGCCTCTTCCAGCAACTGGCTGCCGGCGCGCCCGGTGGCGCCGATGATTGCGATCTTGCTCATGGGAAACACTCCAACAGGTTGAAAAGGGTTACCACTTCATCTCGCCCTTGGCGACCTTGGCACCCAATTCAAGGGAGCTCTCGTCACCCAGGTTCGGGTAGCGCTGCTTCATCGCCGCGATCAGCGCGGCGGCATTGGCAGCCTTGGCGGCCTCGGTATCGAAGTCACGAATGTAGCCGGCGGTGAAGCGCACCGCGTCCAGCGAACGGCTGCCGTCGCCCAGGTAGTGCCCCGGGATCACCGTGCGCGGTGCGAGCTGTTCGATCTTCGCCAGGGTCTTCAGCCAGTCGGCATGGGATTGCGCGGTCTGGGTGTCGGCCATCCACACATGGATACCTTCGGAAACCACCACGCCACCGACCACTGCCTTGATCGAGGGAATCCACACGAAGCTGCGGTCCGGCTGCGGACCGTCCAGGCCGACGACCTGCAGTGCCTGGCCTTCCAGTTCCAGGCGATCACCCTGCAGTACCTGGGGCACCACCAGACGTGCCGGCTTGTCCGCGCCCATTTGCGGGCCCCAGTAGGCCAGCTTGGCGTCCATGGTCTTGCGGATGTGCTCGACCGTGGCGGCCGAGGCGACCACGCGGGCCTTGGGGAACGCCTGGGTGATGGTGTCCAGGCCGAAGTAGTAGTCCGGGTCGCCATGGCTGACGTAGATGGTGGTCAGCTGCTTGCCGCTGGCACGCAGGCGCTCGACCAGCTGTTCGGCCTGGGCCTTGCCGAACTGGGCGTCGACCAGGATGGCGTCGTGGGCACCACTGACGATCACCGAGCTGACCGGGAAGATCGCCGCGTGACCGGGGTTGTAGGCGTCCAGTTTGAGCGGTTCGGCAGCCATGGCCTGGCCGCCGAAGGTAAGGCAGGCCAGCAGCAGGCCGCGAAGGGGCGTGAAGAGAGACATTGCAAGATCCTGTGAGTGGGACGATGGGTGCAAGCTTAGTTGCCCGATCCAATACAAAAAATGCGATGCTTCGACATAGTTTGTTTCTGAAATCGGACAGATCATGGATCGGCTCAACGCCATGCGCGTATTCGTCACCGTCGTCGACCTGGGCAGCCAGTCGGCCGCCGCGGACCATCTGGAACTCTCCAGGCCCGTGGTTTCCCGCTACCTGGCGGAGCTGGAGGACTGGGTCGGGGCACGCCTGATGCAACGCACCACCCGTAAGCTCAGCCTGACGGCCGCAGGCCTCGAGACCCTGCCACGCTGTCGGCAGATGCTGGAGCTGGCCGGCGACCTGCAAAGCGCCGTGCGCCAACCGGACGACGCGCCCCGTGGCGAGCTGCGCATCAGCGTCAGCACCTCGTTCGGCCAGGCCCAGCTGGTGGATGCGCTGGCGGCCTACGTCAAACGCTACCCCGGGGTGAAGGTTGAGCTGCAGATGCTCGACCGCACCGTCAACCTGGTGGACGAGCGCATCGACCTGGCGATCCGCACCAGCAACGATGTCGACCCCAACCTCATTGCCCGGCGCCTGAGCGTGTGCCGCTCGGTGATCTGCGCCAGCCCCGCCTACCTGCGCGAGTACGGTACGCCGGACCGGGTCGAGGCGTTGAGCCAGCACAACTGCCTGACCCACGCCTACTTCGGTCACAGCCTGTGGCACTTCGAGGTGGACGGGCAGAACGTCGCCGTGCCGGTGCAGGGCAACATCAGCGCCAACGAGGCCATGACCCTGCAGAAAGCCGCCCTGGCCAATGCCGGCATCGCCATGCTGCCCACCTACCAGGCGGCCGCCGCGCTGCGCAGTGGCGAGCTGGTGCGATTGCTGCCGCAAGCCAAGCCACGGGAACTGACCCTGAATGCGGTGTACACCTCGCGCAAGCACATGCCGGCGACGTTGCGCAGCATGCTCGACTTTCTCGCGCAGCGGTTTGCCGACGAACCGGAGTGGGACAAAGGATTGAGTTGAGTCAAGACGGTGCAGTTACGCGCATTGGGCCTATGCTTGTAGGTATCACCTGTTGCATCAACAGGAGGTCCGCACCATGAGTATCAAATCCAGGCGTTGCGCCCTCGTCTTCGCCCTGGTCGCGGTGGCCGGGCTGTACGGCTCGGCCTGCTGGCGGGTGGAGCTGCTGCGCAGCCAGCCCAACACGGCCAACAGTTGCGTACATGAGCATTGCGTTCCCCACAGCGCCACGCTGAGCGCCGTCAGGTAGGTCGGATCACTCCTCGACGCTCATGTACTCTTTCGCCCAGCGGATATAGTCCTCGGGCTGGGTGTAGGTGTGCGAAAGCTCGGTGGCACCGAGGCTGTCCGACTTGTGCTGCAGGCCACGCTGCTGGCGCAGGCAATCGTAGGTGGCCTTGATCGCGGCGAAGTAGGCGGCATGGCCGTCGACCACGATACGCACGCCCAGGCGCGCCAGGCGCTCGTCGTCGCGCAGGTTGGGGTTGGCGTAGGTCACCAGCATCAACGGCACGCTCAGGTGCTCGGCGATCTGCTCGAGTTGCTCGAAGTCCTTGACCCCCACCATGCAGATGCCATCGGCGCCGGCCTTCTGGTAGCTCTGGGTGCGCACGATGATTTCCTCGGTGGTCAACACGCCGGCATTGGTGCGGGCAATGATCGCCAGCGCCGAATCGACCCGCGCCTCCAGCGCCGCGCGGATCTTGCCCACGCCCTCCTCCACCGAGATCAGGTCGGTGGACTTGCGACCGAACTGGGCCGGCAGCAGGGTATCCTCGATGGTCAGCGCGGCAACGCCGGCGCGTTCCAGTTCGATCACCGTGCGCATCACGTTGAGCGCATTGCCGTAGCCGTGGTCGGCGTCGGCAAGCACCGGCAACTGGGCGACACGGCCGATGCGGGTAGCCTGCTCGACGAACTCGCTCAGGGTGATCAGGGCGAAATCCGGCGCCGCCAGGACCTGCAGCGAGGCGACCGAACCGCCGAGAATGCCGACCTCAAAACCAAGGTCGGCGGCAATACGGGCTGACATCGGGTCGAAGACCGACGCGGTGTGATAGCACGAACCTGAAGCAAGCAGTTCGCGGAAGGCAAAACGCAGATCGTGGTGGGAAGCCTTGGGCATGATCACTCCGCTTGTAATGAGAAATTGTGAACGGCTGACAACCGACCCCTGTATCGGGTCTACCTGACTGTTCTAACCGTCGCCATCAGGGCGGTCATGCTCGACATGCAGGCAGAGGAATAGAAGGTGTGGACATACAGCAACGCGAAATCCTCTGAAAAATACTTGCACCAAGCTGGTGCAGGCCCCGGATTTCAGCCTCTGCGGCCAAGCCACGATATCACGCGGCCATGCAGCACTGGATGAATGCGCCAATGCCGATCTTGCATAGGGGATGCACGGAGTACATAGGTAGCTATGTAACTCAGCGTACAATGCCCTACCATGAATGAGCCCATCGCGGGGCAGGCCCGCTCCCACGATGCCTCGCGATCACGCCAGCTCTGACCACAAGGTATCCACCGTGACCGCCGCCCTGCCCCCCACCGTTCTACGCAGCGTCCTCACCGCCCTGATGCTGGCGATATTCCTCGGTGCCCTCGACCAGACCATCGTCGCCGTGTCACTGCCGGCGATTTCCGCGCAGTTCAACGATGTCGGCCTGCTCGCCTGGGTCATCTCCGGCTACATGGTCGCCATGACCATCGCCGTGCCGATCTACGGCAAGCTCGGTGACTTGTATGGGCGGCGGCGCATGATTCTCACCGGCACCGCCCTGTTCACCCTGGCCTCGGTGGCCTGCGGCCTGGCTCAGGACATGCCGCAACTAGTGCTGGCCCGGGTGCTTCAGGGTATCGGCGCCGGCGGCATGGTGTCGGTTAGCCAGGCAATCATCGGCGACTTCGTGCCACCTCGTGAACGCGGTCGCTACCAGGGCTACTTCAGCAGCATGTACGCACTGGCCAGCGTCGCCGGGCCGGTGCTGGGCGGCTGGCTGACCGAGTACCTGTCCTGGCGCTGGGTGTTCTGGATCAACCTGCCGCTGGGGCTGACCGCGCTGTGGGTGATCCACCGGGCGCTGGACGGGTTGCCGGTCAAGCATCGCCAGGCCCAGGTCGACTACCTCGGCGCGGTGCTGATGATCCTCGGCCTGGGCAGCCTGCTGCTGGGCATCACCCTGGTCGGCCAGGGACATGCCTGGCAGTCGTCCGAAGTCCTGGCGTTGCTGGCCTGCGCGCTGCTGGGGCTGGCGGCGTTCGTAGCCCACGAGCGGCGCTGCCGCGAACCATTGCTGCCTCTGGGCCTGTTCGGCAACCGGGTCGCGGTGCTGTGCTGGTGCGTGATCTTCTTCGCCAGTTTCCAGTCCATTTCGCTGACCATGCTGATGCCCCTGCGCTATCAGGGCATCACCGGCGCCGGCGCCGACAGCGCGGCGCTGCACCTGCTGCCACTGGCAATGGGGTTGCCCATCGGCGCCTTTACAGGTGGGCGCATGACCAGCCACACCGGGCGCTTCAAGCCACAGATCCTCACAGGCGCGCTATTGATGCCAATGACCATCGCAGCCATGGCGCTGACCCCGCCGCAAGCCTGGTTACAGAGCGCGCTGTTCATGCTGCTGACAGGCATTGCCTGCGGCCTGCAATTTCCCACCTCGCTGGTGGGCACGCAAAGCGCGGTGGACAGCCAGGACATCGGCGTGGCGACCAGCACCACCAACCTGTTCCGCTCGCTGGGTGGGGCAATGGGGGTGGCGTGCATGTCCAGCCTGTTACTGGCGTGGTTGCACCAGGGCGGCTTCGAAGTGCTCGGCAACCCGCTGCTGGGCAGCCTCAAGGCGGGCGAGGCGGATCCGCACACCCAGGCGCGCTTGCTGGAAACCTTCCGCGACCTCTTGCTGGTCAGTGCCGGGGCTTCGCTGATCGGCCTGTTGGCCGCGCTGGCCTTGCCGGACAGACAGTTGCGCGGGCGCTGAAAGTCGTGGGAGGGGGCTGGCCCCGCGATAGCGTCCGCCCAGGCGACATCACGGCCTGAAGGTTGTCATCGCCGGGCAAGCTCGCTCCCGCGTTATTAATCCTGCGTTAACCGAAAAGGGATAACACTTCCTCACAATCGTTAACAAAGTGTCATTTGCGCAAGCCAGGGCTCAAGCGCAGCATATCCAGCCCGGTGTCGACCCATTTCTCGACATCGCCCAACAGGTCGAAGCTCTCCGGGAGCAGCAGCCAGCGGCCTATCAGGCCATCCACATAGGCAAACATGGCCACCGCAGCCCGGTCGATCTCGAGCTCGGCAGGCAACTGGCCACGACGCACTGCATTGCCCAAGGCCAGGGCAATGCTTTGATGGCAGTCCAGCACCGCGCCCTGACGCTGCTGGCGAATCTCACACATGTCGTCGGTGAACTCGCACTTGTGATGCAGGATTTCGTTGATACGCCGGGTTCGGGCATCGAGCACCAACTCGTTGAACACTTGCAGCAACAGCTTGCGCATACAGCCGAGCGGGTCGAGTTCATCCTCGCTTTCACTGGCGCGGGCCAGGTGGTCATGGGTCTCGTGCAGGCTGTCGAGCAGCGCCTGCACCAACTCGGCCTTGTTGCTGAAGTGCCAGTAGATCGCCCCGCGAGTGACGCCGGCGAGCTCAGCGATGTCGGCCAGGGTGGTACGCGCTACCCCGCGCTTGTAGAAGGCCTTCTCCGCCGCCTCGATGATCTGGGCGCGAGTTTCCTGGGCTTCTTCTTTGGTTCGACGGACCATGGCAGTACAACCTCATCAGGCCCCGCGCGCTCGATCTGGCGAGCGGGAATCAGGCCGGGGCAGGCTCTTTCAGGGCCGCTCCCGGGTGGATTTGGGCGATCGGCGGTGGTCACTCACGACGCACCGGCGCTATTTACAAACAACCATGAATGTAAGTATATTCCTTAGCAAGCTATTTATCCACCGGATAGCGTTTTTCTGACAAAGCACTTCCACTATATTCTTGAGCTCCCCTGCTCCTGCGACCCGAGGATCCTCATGCAATTCAAGCCAGCCGTAACCGCCCTGGTTTCCGCCGTGGCCCTGGCAACCCTGCTCAGTGGCTGTAAGAAAGAGGAAGCAGCGCCTGCGCCGCAGGCTCCTCAGGTCGGCGTCGTGACCGTACAACCGCAAGCCTTCACCCTGACCTCGGAACTGCCGGGGCGCACCAGCGCCTACCGTGTGGCCGAGGTCCGCCCACAGGTGAACGGCATCATTCTCAAGCGCCTGTTCAAGGAAGGCAGCGACGTCAAGGAAGGGCAGCAGCTCTACCAGATCGACCCGGCCGTCTACGAGGCGAACCTGGCCAACGCCCAGGCCAACCTGCAGGCTACCCGCTCGCTGGCCGAGCGTTACAAGCAACTGATCGACGAGCAGGCCGTCTCCAAGCAGGAATACGATGACGCCAATGCCAAACGATTGCAGGCCGAGGCGTCGCTCAAGAGCGCCCAGATCGACCTGCGCTACACCAAGGTACTGGCCCCGATCAGTGGCCGCGTCGGCCGCTCCTCGGTCACCGAAGGCGCCCTGGTGAACAACGGCCAGACCAACGCCATGGCCACCATCCAGCAGCTCGACCCGATCTACGTCGACGTCACCCAGTCCACCGCCGAGCTGCTCAAGCTGCGCCGTGACCTGGAAAGCGGTCAACTGCAGAAGGCCGGCGACAACGCGGCCCAGGTTCAGCTGGTGCTGGAAGACGGCAGCCTGTTCAAGCAACAGGGCCGCCTGGAGTTCTCCGAAGTCGCGGTTGACGAAACCACCGGCTCCGTCACCCTGCGCGCGATCTTCCCCAACCCCGACCACACCCTGCTGCCCGGCATGTTCGTGCATGCGCGGCTCAAGGCCGGGGTCAACGCCAACGCCATCCTGGCCCCGCAACAGGGCGTGACCCGTGACCTCAAGGGTGCACCGACCGCGCTGGTGGTCAACCAGGAAAACAAGGTCGAACTGCGCCAGCTCAAGGCCAGCCGTACCCTGGGCAGCGACTGGCTGATCGAGGAAGGCCTGAAACCGGGCGACCGACTGATCACCGAAGGGCTGCAGTTCGTGCGACCAGGGGTCGAGGTCAAGGTCAGCGAAGCCACCAACGTCAAGAAGCCGGCCGGCCCTGCTCAGGCCAACACGGCGAACGCAGACGCCAAAGCGGAGTAAACCATGTCGAAGTTCTTTATCGATCGCCCGATCTTCGCCTGGGTGATCGCCCTGGTGATCATGCTGGTCGGCGCCCTGTCGATCCTGAAGCTGCCGATCAACCAGTACCCGAGCATTGCCCCGCCGGCCATCGCCATCTCCGTCACCTACCCGGGCGCCTCGGCGCAGACGGTGCAGGACACCGTGGTGCAGGTTATCGAGCAGCAGCTCAACGGTATCGACAACCTGCGTTATGTGTCGTCGGAAAGTAACTCCGACGGCAGCATGACCATCACCGCGACCTTCGAGCAGGGCACCAACTCGGACACCGCGCAGGTCCAGGTACAGAACAAGCTGAACCTGGCCACCCCGCTGCTGCCGCAGGAAGTGCAGCAGCAAGGTATCCGCGTCACCAAGGCTGTGAAGAACTTCCTGCTGGTGATCGGCCTGGTGTCCGAAGACGGCAGCATGACCAAGGACGACCTGGCCAACTACATCGTCTCCAACATGCAGGACCCGATCTCGCGGACCGCAGGCGTGGGCGACTTCCAGGTGTTCGGTGCGCAGTACGCCATGCGCATCTGGCTGGATCCGGCCAAGCTGAACAAGTTCCAGCTGACCCCGGTTGACGTGCGCACCGCGGTCGCCGCGCAGAACGTGCAGGTGTCCTCCGGCCAGCTTGGCGGCCTGCCGGCACTGCCAGGTACCCAGCTCAACGCCACCATCATCGGCAAGACCCGTCTGCAGACCGCCGAGCAATTCGAGAAGATCCTGCTCAAGGTCAATGCCGACGGCTCCCAGGTACGCCTGGGGGACGTGGCTCAGGTCGGCCTGGGCGGTGAGAACTACGCCATCAGCGCCCAGTTCAACGGCAAGCCGGCCTCGGGCCTGGCGGTCAAGTTGGCGACCGGCGCCAATGCTCTGGATACCGCCAAGGCTCTGCGCAAGACCATCAGCGACCTGGAACCGTTCTTCCCGCCGGGGGTGAAGGCCGTGTTCCCATATGACACCACCCCGGTGGTTACCGAATCGATCAGCGGCGTGATCCACACCCTGATCGAAGCGGTGGTCCTGGTGTTCCTGGTGATGTACCTGTTCCTGCAGAACTTCCGCGCCACCATCATCACCACCATGACCGTGCCGGTGGTGTTGCTCGGGACCTTCGGCATCCTCGCCGCCGCCGGCTTCAGCATCAACACCCTGACCATGTTCGCCATGGTCCTGGCCATCGGCTTGCTGGTGGACGATGCCATCGTCGTGGTGGAGAACGTCGAACGGGTGATGTCCGAGGAAGGGTTACCGCCCAAGGAGGCGACCAAGCGCTCCATGGAACAGATCCAGGGCGCCCTGGTGGGTATCGCCCTGGTACTGTCGGCAGTACTGTTGCCGATGGCCTTCTTCGGCGGCTCCACCGGTGTGATCTACCGCCAATTCTCCATCACCATCGTCTCGGCCATGGGCCTGTCGGTGCTGGTCGCGCTGATCTTCACCCCGGCCTTGTGCGCCACCATGCTCAAGCCGCTGAAGAAGGGCGAGCACCATGTCGCCAAGCGCGGCTTCTTTGGCTGGTTCAACCGCAACTTCGACCGCAGCGTCGTCGGCTATGAGCGTAGCGTCGGCACCATCCTGCGCAACAAGATCCCGTTCCTGCTGGCCTACGCGCTGATCGTGGTCGGCATGATCTGGCTGTTCGCCCGCATCCCGACCGCATTCCTGCCGGAAGAAGACCAAGGCGTGCTGTTCGCCCAGGTGCAGACCCCGGCCGGTTCCAGTGCCGAGCGCACCCAGGTAGTGGTCGACCAGATGCGCGAGTACCTGCTCAAGGACGAAGCCGATACCGTCTCGTCGGTGTTCACAGTGAACGGCTTCAACTTCGCCGGTCGCGGCCAGAGCTCAGGCATGGCGTTCATCATGCTCAAGCCCTGGGGTGAGCGCTCGAAGGAGAACAGCGTGTTCGCCCTTGCCCAGCGCGCGCAGATGCACTTCTTCGGCTTCCGTGACGCGATGGTATTCGCCTTCGCCCCGCCAGCGGTACTCGAACTGGGTAATGCCACCGGCTTCGACGTCTTCCTCCAGGACCGCGCCGGGGTCGGCCACGCTAAGCTGATGGAAGCGCGCAACCAGTTCCTGGCCAAAGCCGCGCAGAGCAAGATCCTCAGCGCCGTGCGTCCTAACGGCCTGAACGACGAGCCGCAGTACCAGCTGACCATCGACGACGAACGCGCCAGTGCCTTGGGCGTGACCATCGCCGACATCAACAACACCCTGTCGATCGCCCTGGGCGGTAGCTACGTCAACGACTTCATCGACCGTGGCCGGGTCAAGAAAGTCTACATCCAAGGTGCGCCCAACGCCCGGATGAGCCCGGAAGACCTGCAGAAGTGGTACGTGCGCAACGGCAAGGGCGAGATGGTGCCCTTCTCGTCATTCGCCAAGGGCGAATGGACCTACGGCTCGCCGAAGCTGTCGCGCTACAACGGCGTGGAAGCGGTCGAGATCCTTGGTACCCCGGCACCAGGCTACAGTACCGGTGAAGCCATGGCCGAAGTCGAGCGTATCGCCGGCGAACTGCCAACCGGCATCGGCTTCTCCTGGACCGGCATGTCCTACGAGGAAAAACTTTCCGGCTCGCAAATGCCGGCACTGTTCGCCCTCTCGGTGCTGTTCGTGTTCCTCTGCCTGGCAGCGCTGTATGAAAGCTGGTCGATCCCGATCGCAGTCGTGCTGGTCGTGCCACTGGGTATCATCGGTGCCCTGCTCGCCACCAGCCTGCGCGGCTTGTCCAACGACGTGTACTTCCTGGTCGGCTTGCTGACCACCATCGGCCTGGCGGCGAAGAACGCCATCCTGATCGTCGAGTTCGCCAAGGAGCTGCACGAACAGGGCCGCAGCCTGTACGACGCGGCCATCGAAGCATGCCGCATGCGTCTGCGCCCGATCATCATGACCTCACTGGCGTTCATCCTCGGCGTGGTACCGTTGACCATCGCCAGTGGCGCCGGCGCGGGTAGCCAGCACGCCATCGGCACCGGTGTGATCGGCGGCATGATCAGTGCAACCATACTGGCCATCTTCTGGGTACCTCTATTCTTCGTCGCAGTGTCGTCGCTGTTCGGCAGCAAAGAGCCGAAAGAACACGCCACCCCTGAAACTCCACGTTATGAGGCTGGGCAATGACCAAGTCTTTGTTGTCCCTGGCGGTAACCGCCTTCATCCTCGGCGGTTGCTCGCTGATCCCCGACTACCAGACGCCAGAGGCGCCGGTGGCCGCGCAGTGGCCTCAAGGCCCAGCGTACTCGCCGACCCAATCGGCCGACGTCGCCGCGGCCGAACAGGGCTGGCGCCAGTTCTTCCACGACCCGGCGCTGCAGCAGTTGATCCAGACGTCGCTGGAAAACAACCGCGACCTGCGGGTCGCGGCGTTGAACATCGACGCCTACCGCGCGCAGTACCGCATCCAGCGCGCCGACCTGCTGCCGGCGGTTTCCGCCAATGGCAGCGGCAGCCGCCAGCGGGTGCCGGCGAACATGTCACAAACTGGCGAGGCGAATATAACCAGCCAGTACTCGGCCACCCTGGGTGTCAGTGCCTATGAGCTGGACCTGTTCGGCCGGGTGCGCAGCCTGACCCAGCAGGCCCTGGAAACCTACCTGTCCAGCGAACAGGCGCGCCGCTCCACGCAGATCAGCCTGGTGGCCAGCGTGGCCAACGCCTATTACACGTGGCAGGCCGACCAGGCGCTGTTGAAACTGACCGAGGAAACGCTCAAGACGTACGAAGAGAGCTACAACCTCACCCGCCGCAGCAATGAGGTGGGCGTGGCCTCGGCCCTGGACCTGAGCCAGGCGCGCACCGCCGTCGAAGGCGCTCGCGTCAAGTTGTCGCAGTACCAGCGCCTGGTCGCCCAGGACCTGAACAGCCTCACCGTGCTGGTAGGTACCGGCGTGCCGGCCAACCTGCCCAAGCCGCTGGAGCTCAATGCCGACCAGCTGGCCGAAGTGCCGGCCGGCCTGCCGTCCGACATCCTGCAGCGCCGCCCCGACATCCAGGAGGCCGAGCATCTGCTCAAGGCCGCCAACGCCAACATCGGCGCAGCGCGGGCAGCGTTCTTCCCGAGCATCAGCCTGACCGCCAACGCCGGTACCCTGAGCCCGGATATGGGCGGGCTGTTCAAGGGTGGTTCGGGCACCTGGCTGTTCCAGCCGCAGATCAACCTGCCGATCTTCAACGCCGGCAGCCTGCGGGCCAGCCTGGACTACTCGAAGATCCAGAAGGACATCAACGTCGCCAAGTACGAAAAGACCATCCAGACCGCCTTCCAGGAAGTCGCCGATGGCCTGGCCGCACGCAAGACGTTCGAAGAGCAACTGCAGGCGCAACGCGACCTGGTCGCGGCCAACCAGGACTACTACCGCCTGGCCGAGCGCCGCTACCGCATCGGTATCGACAGCAACCTGACCTTCCTCGATGCCCAGCGCAACCTGTTCAGCGCCCAGCAGTCGCTGATCGGTGATCGCCTGTCGCAGTTGGTCAGCGAGGTCAACCTGTACAAGGCCCTCGGCGGCGGCTGGTACGAGCAGACCCAGCAGCAGGCTTCGATCCAGACACCGAAAGGCTGACTGGACCGGTAACGGCACCAAGCCCACCCTCGCGGTGGGCTTTTTGTTGCGCGGTCACATTGCGTTCGATAACCGCCCCGTTCCGCTTGCAACGAATTGCCTAGCCCCCACCCTCCCCCGCACCATCGCCCCCGCAACGTTGCACAAGTTCTCTCTAAAGATGCCCATCCCTGCGGCCGTACCCGCAGCGACCCGGCTCGCCCAATAAAAACAAGAGATCCACGACAGATGAGCACTTTGCAACCCGCACGCCAGCTGCTGCCCGGCCTGTTGGCCCTGTCCTGCGCCCTGCCCGGCGTGGCCGCCGAAGGTGGCTTCCTGGAAGACGCCAAGGCCAGCCTCAACCTGCGCAACTTCTACATCAACCGCAACTTCGTCGACCCAGCCAATCCCCAGGGCAAGGCCGAGGAATGGACCCAGAGTTTCATTCTCGACGCCCGCTCCGGCTTCACCCAAGGCACCGTCGGTTTCGGCATCGATGTGCTGGGGCTTTACTCGGTCAAGCTCGATGGCGGCAAGGGCACCGCCGGCACCCACCTGCTGCCGGTGCATGACGACGGCCGCCCGGCGGACGATTTCGGCCGCCTGGGGGTGGCGTTCAAGACGCGCCTGTCGCAGACCGAACTCAAAGTCGGCGAATGGATGCCGGTGCTGCCGATCCTGCGTTCGGACGATGGCCGCTCGCTGCCGCAGACGTTCCGCGGCGGTCAGCTCACCTCGAAGGAGATCGACGGCCTGACCCTGTACGCCGGCCAGTTCCGCGGCAACAGCCCGCGCAACGATGCGAGCATGGAAGACCTGTTCATGCAGGGGCGTGCCGGTATCACCTCTGACCGCTTCAACTTCGCCGGCGGCGAATACAGCTTCAACGACAAACGCACGATGCTCGGCCTGTGGGATGCCCGGCTGAAAGACATCTATCGCCAGCAGTATCTGAACCTGGTGCACAGCCAGCCGTTGGGCGACTGGACCCTGGGCGCCAACCTGGGCTACTTCCTCGGCAAGGAGGATGGCAGCGCCCGCGCCGGCGACCTGGACAACCGCACCACCTCGGCCATGCTCTCGGCGCGCTACCAGGGCCACACCTTCTATATGGGCCTGCAGAAGGTCAGTGGCGACGACGCCTGGATGCGCGTCAACGGCACCAGTGGCGGCACACTGGCCAACGACAGTTACAACGCCAGCTTCGACAATGCCAAGGAGCGCTCCTGGCAACTGCGTCACGACTTCAATTTCGTCACCGTCGGTATCCCCGGCCTGACCTTGATGAACCGCTACATCAAAGGCGACAACGTGCATGCCGGAGGGGTGGACGATGGCAAGGAATGGGCCCGGGAGACCGAGCTGGCCTACGTGGTGCAGGCCGGAACCTTCAAGGACCTGTCGGTGAAGTGGCGTAATTCGACCATGCGCAGGGATTTCAGCAGCAACGCGTTCGATGAGAACCGCTTGATTGTCAGCTACCCGTTCAATCTTCTTTGAAGCCATCGCGGGAAGCCCGCTCCCACGCCGCCCGCACAAAACAGGAGCGGCATGGGAGCGGCGATGCGGCGACCCGACTTGCCTCGCGATTGGACCTGCCGTCCGGCAAATAACCAAATAACATATGCAAATCAAATAACATTCTTTGACGCTATATGTAACAAGCCGCTAAAACCAAGCTCCGATCCCCGCACCAGAGCCCGAGCATGGACCTCCGCCAACTGCGCTATTTCATCGCCCTCACCGAATACCGCAGTTTCGTCCGCGCCGCCGACGCCATGGGCATCACCCAACCCGCCTTCAGCCGCGCAATCCAGAACCTCGAACATACCTTTGGCTGCGCCCTGGTCGATCGCGCCAGCAAGGCATTGCCCCCCACCCCCGAGGGCCATGTGGTGTTGCAACATGCCCGTCGCCTGGTCCAGGGCGCCGCGCAACTGAACAACGACGTCCTGCAGATGACCAAGCTCGATGCCGGAGAGCTGCACTTCGGCAGCGGCCCGGCCCTGGCCGTGCGCCTGGTGCCCCAGGCCCTGCAACATTTCATCAGGACTCATCCCGGTATCCGCACCGACCTGCTGGTGGACAATGCCGAGCGCCTTGGCCAGGCCCTGCGTCGCGAGCAGATCGAGTTTTTCGTCGATGACGTGCGGCCCTTCGAGGCCGATCCCAACTTCCACACCGAGGCACTGTCCCCGCGGCCAGGCCTGTTCTTCTGCCGCCCCGGGCACCCATTGCTGGCCAAGGACAGCCTGTCGACCAACGACCTGTTCGCCTACCCGCTGGCCAGCGCCCTGCTGGCCCCCGGCGTGCGCAAACGCCTGGCCAATCTCAGCGGACGCACCGACTTCACCCCGCACCTGCAGACCGAGCACCTGGCGGTGCTGCGCAGCGTGGTGCTGGCCAGCGACGCCATCGGTACGGCCAGCGAAGAGGCGGTGGTCGAGGACCTGGCCGCCGGCCATCTGGTGCGTCTGCACTGGCGCAACCTGCCGCCAGGTCTGCAAGTACTCAGCGTGCGTTGTGGAGTGATCAGCCGCAGTGGCCAGCGCCTGTCACCGGCGGCGCAGGCAATGATCGACACGCTGGTCAGCCTGGATGCTGCCCCATCGCCCGCAGACGTGACGCATCGACAATCTCCACCTCGCCATAGCCCAGGCGCACCACGCCGGCCTGTTCGAGGCTCCTGAGGATCTGGTTGATGGTCTGGCGCGACAGCGACAGCATCAAGGCCAGCTGTTCCTGGGACACCTGCAGCCGCCATTGGGCGACATCGCGCTCACCGTAGCCCTCGGCCATCTGCAACAGCCGTTGCGCCACCCGCGGCGCGGCGGCCAGCAGGCTCTGCTGCTCGAGGGCGACGAACACCCAGCGCAACTTGTGGCTCATCAGCAGGGCCAGGTCGCGCCAGTACTCTGGCTGGCGGGCCAACCATTCCAGCAACGGCGCCTGGGGAATCCACAGCAGGCGTGTCGGCCCCTCGGCATAGGCGTCATGGGTGCGCGGCTGGCCATCGAACAGGCTGATCTCGCCGAACCAGTGGGGTGACTCGACCAGCGTCAGCAACGCCTCCTTGCCTGCGCTGCTGACCGCCCCGACCCGCATCGCCCCTTCGAGTACCGCATACAAGCCACACGGCGCATCGCCGCGCTGGAACAGTCGCTGCCCCGCTGCCAGCTCACGCGGACGGCCCAGGGCCAGCAGACTATCCTGAACGGTAACGGGCAACTGCCGGAACCATTGGCCATGCAGCAGCTGGGTACGCGGATCGTGCATGGCACCTCGCAAAGCGAACTCTGTCGGCCAGGCGACAGACGACGATGAATGGACAGGGGCAAGCTGTGCTCACCCCTGATGGAGGAACAACAATGAAAAACCTCGTCGAGCACTTGAGTCAATACGCGGCCTACCACCGCGATCCACGCAACATCGCCACCCACTTCATCGGCATTCCGCTGATAGTGCTGGCCGTGACCGTGCTGCTGTCACGCCCGGGCTGGGAGGTGGTGGGCCTCTGGCTGTCGCCAGCGCTGCTGCTGGCGATCTGGTCAGTATGGTTTTACCTGCGCCTGGACCTGCGCTTCGGCCTGGTGATGGGCCTGCTGCTGGGCTTGTGCCTGTGGGCCGGCCACGCGCTGGCCGTGCAGAGTACCGGGCTGTGGTTGAGTGCCGGGCTGGGTGCGTTCGTGGTGGGCTGGATCATCCAGTTCGTCGGACATGCCTACGAAGGGCGCAAGCCGGCATTTGTCGATGACCTCAGCGGGCTTATCATCGGCCCGCTGTTCGTGGTGGCGGAGCTGGCGTTCATGGTTGGGCTGTGCGGCGAGCTGAAAAAGGCCGTGGAGGCCAATGCCGGGCCTGTTGCCGTTCGCCAGAAGAAAGCAGTCGTGTGAAGTGATCGCGGGGCAAGTCGCGGCGGTGCGCCGATGCGACTTGCCCCGCGATGCGTTACTGCCTGGACTCCACCCCAAGTTCATCCCACACCGACTCGGCCAGGTGGAACGTGGCATTGGCCGCCGGGATGCCGCAGTAGATCGCGCTCTGCATGATCACTTCCTTGATCTCCTCCCGCGTCACGCCATTGTTGGCGGCCGCGCGCAGGTGCAGCTTGAGTTCGTCGTTGCGGTTCATGCCGATCAGCATGGCGATGGTGATCAGGCTACGGGTGTGCCGTGGCAGGCCGGGGCGGGTCCAGATATCGCCCCAGGCGTGCCGGGTGATCATCTCCTGGAACTCGCCGTTGAAATCATTGAGCTTTTCCAGGCTGCGGTCCACGTGGGCATCGCCGAGCACCGCGCGACGCACCTGCATGCCGGCTTCGTAACGTTGTTTCTCATCCATGGCAGGTTCCTCAGCGGGCCAGCAGGAAATCGAGCACACGGGCGGTGAAGGCCGCGCCGATCTCGACGTTGGACAGGTGCGCCGCCGGGAACTCGGCATAGGTCGCGTTGACGATGCGGCGGTGCATGAAGCGGCCATGCTCAGGCGTGGTGACCACGTCCGCGGTGCCCGCCACCACCAGCGTCGGCACCTGGATGCGCCCCAGCTGTTCGCGGTAATCGGCATCACGTACCGCCGCGCAGTTGGCGGCATAGCCTTCTGGGCTGGTGTGCGCGAGCATCTGGCAGATGCGCTGGGCCTCGGCCGGCTGCGCCTGGGCGAAGGCCGGGGTGAACCAACGGGCGATGGAGCCATCGCGCAGGTCCGCCATGGCTTGCTGCCCCCCCTTGAGCACCGTGTTGATGCGAGAGTTCCAGACCTCGTCGTTGGCGATCTTCGCCGCGGTGTTGCACAGGGTCAGGCTGTGCAGGCGGTGGCCGGCGTTGATGCCCAGCCACTGGCCGATCAGGCCGCCCATGGACAGGCCGACGAAGTGCGCATGCTCGATGTCCAGCGCATCGAGCAGGGCCAGCACGTCGCCCCCCAGCTGTTCGATGCTGTAGGGGCCTTGAGTGACCAGCGAGCCGCCATGGCCACGGGTGTCGTAGCGCAGCACGCGAAAGTGTTCGCTCCAGGCGGGAATCTGCACATCCCACATGCCCAGGTCGGTGCCCAGGGAGTTGGACAGCACCAGCACCTGCGCATCGGCCGGGCCATCGAGTTGGTAGTTCAGTACGCCATCGGCCAGTTGCAAAAGCGCCACAGCGGTCTCCTATCAGGCAGTGAAACGTTGATGTTCGGCCACGGCGCGCGCCACCCAGACGCGGGCCTGGCCCAGGTAATGGGTGGGGTCGAGCAGGCGGTCGAGCTCGTCGCCGGACAACTCGGCGTTGACCTGCGGCTCATCACCGAGCACTGCACGCAGATGGCGCCCTTCGGCCACGGCGCGCTGGCAGCACTGCTCCAGCAGGTGATGGGCACGGTCGCGGCCCAGGCGTTGGGCGAGGACAATACTGACCGCCTCGGCCAGCACCAGGCCCTGGGTGAGGTCGAGATTGCGGCGCATGCGTTCGGCGTCCACCTCCATGCCTTCGGCGATTAGCTGGGCCTGGCGCAGTGCTCCGGAGACCAGGCAGCAGATCTCCGGCAGGGTTTCCCACTCGGCGTGCCACAGGCCGAGGCTGCGTTCGTGCTCCTGGGGCATCGCGCTGAACAAGGTCGAGAGCAGCCCGGGCACGCGGGTAGCGGCGCCGATCAACACCGCCGCCCCGACCGGATTGCGTTTATGCGGCATGGTCGAGGACCCGCCCTTGCCCGGTGCGGCGGGTTCGAACAACTCGCCTGCCTCGGTCTGCATCAGCAGGCTGACGTCACGGCCGAACTTGCCCAGGCTGCCGGCGACCAGGCCCAGCACCGAGGCGAACTCCACCAGGCGGTCGCGCTGGGTGTGCCATGGCTGTTCAGGCAAGGTCAGCTTCAGTTGCGCGGCCAGGGCCTCGGCCACCGGCAGCGCTTTGCTGCCCAGCGCCGCCAGGCTGCCGGAAGCGCCACCGAACTGCAGTACCAGCAGGCGCGGGCGCAGTTCCTTGAGGCGTTGCCGATGGCGAGTGAGGGCGCCGAGCAAACCGGCCAGCTTCATGCCCAGCGTCACCGGCGTTGCATGCTGCAGCCAGGTCCGCCCCACCAGCGGCGTGTCGGCATGCTGCAATGCCTGATGCGCCAGGGTGTCGGCCAGCTTGCCGAGATCGTTTTCGAGCAATCCCAGGGCATGGCGCAGTTGCAGCACCAGGCCGCTGTCCATCGCATCCTGGCTGGTAGCGCCCAGGTGCACGTAGCGCTCGGCCTCGGGTACGCCACTGGCGACCACCTTGCCCAGGGCCTTGACCAGCGGGATCGCCGAATTGCCGGCCACCGCGATGGCGTCGGCCAGCGCCCGGGCATCATAGCGCTCGGCCTTGCAGGCCGCCTCGATGGCAGTCACCGCCGTGTGCGGCACCAGCCCGGCGGCCGCTTCGGCACGGGCCAGGGCCGCCTCGAAGTCGAGCATGCCCTGCAGCCGGCCCCGGTCGGAGAAAACCTCGCGCATGGCCGGGGCGGTGAAGTAGGCGTCGAACAGTTGGTTGCTCATGCAACGTCCTTAGTGATCATGGTGCAGGTACGCCGCCTGCTTCGGCAGGCGCAGGCTGAACAGGAAAGCCACCGCCATCATGGCGGTCACGTACCAGTAGAAGGTGTTCTCCATCCCCAAGGTTTTCAAGCCCAGTGCCACGTATTCGGCCGAGCCGCCGAACACCGCGTTGGCCACGGCGTAGGCCAGCCCCACGCCCAATGCGCGAACCTGTGGCGGGAACATCTCGGCCTTCACCAGGCCGCTGATGGAGGTGTAGAAGCTGACGATGCACAAGGCCAGGGTCACCAGCACGAAGGCCATGAACGGGCTGGTCACGGTCTTCAGCGCCATCAGCAAGGGGACGGTGAATAGCGTCCCCAGGGCGCCGAACAGCAGCATCGAATTACGCCGACCGATGCGGTCGGAGAGCATGCCGAACAGCGGCTGCAGGATCATGAACAGGAACAGCGCGCCGGTCATGACGAAACTGGCGCTCTTGGCGTTCATGCCGGCGGTGTTGACCAGGTACTTCTGCATGTAGGTGGTGAAGGTATAGAAGATCAGCGAACCACCGGCGGTATAGCCCAGCACCGTGATAAACGCGGCAGCGTGATTGCGGAACAGCCCGCTGATGCTGCCGGCATCCTTGTCCTGGCGGGTCTCGGCGCTGCTGGTCTCCTTCAGCGAACGGCGCAGCATCAGCGAGATCAACGCGGCAATGGCACCGACCACGAACGGGATGCGCCAGCCATAGGCGCGCAGTTCGTCCTCGGTGAGCAGTTGCTGCAGGATCACCACCACCAGCACCGCCAGCAACTGGCCGCCAATCAGGGTGACGTACTGGAACGAGGCAAAGAAACCGCGTTGGCCACGCAGCGCCACTTCGCTCATGTAGGTGGCGGTGGTGCCGTACTCACCGCCCACCGACAGCCCCTGGATCAACCGCGCCAGGAGCAGCAGCGCTGGCGCCCAGGTGCCGATGCTGGCGTAGGTGGGCAGGCAGGCGATGATCAGCGAGCCGCCGCACATCATCAGCACCGAGATCATCAGCGAGTTCTTGCGCCCGTGACGGTCGGCCAGGCGGCCGAAGATCCAGCCGCCGATAGGGCGCATCAGGAAGCCTGCGGCGAACACGCCGGCGGTGTTGAGCAACTGCACCGTGGGGTCGTCGGAGGGGAAGAAGGCCGGGGCGAAGTAGATGGCGCAGAAGGCGTAGACATAGAAGTCGAACCATTCCACCAGGTTGCCCGACGAGGCGCCGACGATGGCGAAGATACGCTTGCTGCGTTCTTCGCCGGTGTAATAGGTTGAGGTCATGGTGCGTTTGCTCCTGGAGGGTCACAGGTAATTCTAGACATACCTGGTTACACACTCGTTCCGCCTTGCCCGTGCGTCATGGCGGGACAAGCCCGCTCCCACGTAGCCTGGCACAGGCATTTTCGTGGGAGCGCCGGGTTCCAAAGGATCAGACCCTTTCAATAGCCAACGCCAACCCCTGCCCAACGCCCACACACATGGTCGCCAACCCCTTGCGCCCGCCGCTCTTCTCCAGCTGATGCAATGCCGTCAGCACCAGACGTGCCCCGCTCATGCCCAGCGGATGCCCCAGGGCGATGGCGCCACCGTTGGGGTTCACCTGTGGAGCGTCGTCTGCCACACCCAGCTCGCGCAACACCGCCAGGCCCTGGCTGGCAAAGGCTTCATTGAGCTCGATGACATCGAAGTCGGCCACGGCAATGCCAAGGCGCTCGGTCAGCTTGCGCACCGCGGGGACCGGGCCGATGCCCATCACCCGTGGCGCCACACCGGCGCTGGCCATGCCCAGCACCCGGGCACGTGGGGTCAGGTCGTGCGTCTTCACCGCCTCGGCCGACGCCAGAATCAGCGCGGCGGCACCGTCGTTGACACCCGAGGCGTTGCCAGCGGTAACGCTCTTGTCCGGGCCGTTGACTGGTTTGAGCTTGGCCAGTGCCTCCAGCGTGGTCTGCGGGCGCAGATGTTCGTCGTGCTCGACCACCGTCTCACCCTTGCGGTGCTGGATACGCACCGGCACGATTTCCTCGGCGAAAAAGCCGGCGGCCTGCGCGGCGGCAGCCTTCTGCTGGCTGCGCAGGGCGAAGGCATCCTGGTCGGCACGCGATACCTGGTAATCATCGGCGACGTTGTCGGCGGTCTCGGGCATCGAGTCCACACCGAACTGGGCATTCATCAACGGATTGACGAAACGCCAGCCGATGGTGGTGTCCTCGAGCTTCATGTTGCGCGAGTAGCCGCTCTCGGCCTTGCCCATCACGAACGGCGCGCGGGACATCGACTCGACGCCACCGGCAATCGCCAGCTCCATTTCGCCGCTGGCGATGGCCCGGAAGGCGCTGCCGACGGCGTCCATGCCCGACGCGCACAGGCGGTTGAGGGTCACGCCCGGGACACTGTGTGGCAAGCCGGCCAGCAACAGCGCCATGCGCGCCACGTTACGGTTGTCCTCGCCAGCCTGGTTGGCACAGCCGAAGAACACTTCGTCGAGCCGGTCCCATTGCACACCCGGGTTACGCTCGATCAATGCCTTGAGCGGCACTGCCGCCAGGTCGTCGGCGCGCACGCCGGCCAGGGCCCCGCCGAAACGGCCGATAGGGGTACGAACAGCGTCGCAGATGAAGACGTCACGCATCAGGCTTCTCCTGCCGTCTGGCCATGGGCGGCGGCGGTACGCGCTTCGAGATCGCGCAAAGCGGACAGCTCTACCTCGCTGGGTGCCGCGGTTTGCTGCACGCCCTCGGCAAAGCGGATCGCCCAGCCAGTGGCTTTGATGATCTGCTCGCGGGTCACGCCTGGGTGGATCGAGGTGACCACGAACTCGTGGGTATCTGCCTCCGGCTCCATGATGCACAGGTCGGTAATGATGCCGACCGGCCCCTCTCCCGGCAGGCCAAGGCGCTGGCGCGAATCGCCGCCTTCGCCATGGCCGACCGAGGTGATGAAGTCGAGCTTGTCGACGAAGGCCCGCGGCGACTGCTTGAGGATGATCAGCACCTGCTTGGCGGAGCCGGCGATCTCCGGTGCGCCGCCTGCACCCGGCAGACGGGTCTTCGGTGCGTGGTAGTCACCGACCACGGTGGTGTTGATGTTGCCGAAGCGGTCGACCTGGGCGGCGCCGAGAAAGCCGACGTCGATGCGCCCGCCTTGCAGCCAGTAGCGGAAGATCTCGCCGGTCGGCACCACGGTGTCGGCGGTCTCGGCCAGCTCGCCGTCTCCGATGGACAGCGGTAGCACGCTGGGCTTGGCACCGATCGGGCCGGACTCGTAGATCAGCACCACGTCGGGCGATGAGGTCAGGCGCGCAAGGTTGGCGGCCTTCGACGGTAGGCCGATGCCGACGAAGCAGACGGCGCCGTTGCGCAGGCGACGGGCGGCGGCGACGGTCATCATTTCGGAAGTGGAGTAGCTCATTGCGCGGCCTCCGCGGTGCTGGCCAGCCTGGCCTGGAATTCGGTGAAATCGGCGGTGCCACGGATATAGGTGTCGATCCAGGCAGTGAACGACTCACGGTTACGGGCAATCGGATCCCAGGCCTGGTAGAAGCGGTTGTCGCGCTCGTAGTAGCCGTGGGCGTAGGACGGGTGGGCGCCGCCGGGCACCAGGCACACCGCGCTGAGGGCCCAGGTCGGCAGCACACAGGCATTCATCGGTGCCTGCAGGTCATCGACGATCTCCTCGACGGTGACAATGCAGCGCTTGGCTGCAAGCGCCGCTTCCTTCTGCACGCCGAGAATGCCCCACAGCAGCACGTTGCCCTTGCGGTCGGCCTTCTGCGCATGGATCACGGTGACGTCCGGGCGCACCGACGGCACGGCGGCGAGCACTTCGCCGGTGAACGGGCAAGTGACAGACTTGATCAGCGGGTTGACCTTCGGCAGGTCGGAGCCGGCGTAGGCGCGCAGCACCGCGAACGGCAGGCCGGAGGCGCCGGCGACATAGGCGTTGGCCAAGTCGGCGTGGCTGTGCTCCTCGATCTCGATGGCGTGGGGCCACTGTTTTTCCACCGCGTCGCGCAGGCGGTGCAGCGAACCGACGCCGGGGTTGCCGCCCCAGGAGAAGATCAATTTGCGCGCGCAGCCGGCGCCAATCAGTTGGTCGTAGATCAGGTCCGGGGTCATGCGCACCAGGGTCAAGTCGCGCTTGCCCTGGCGAATGATCTCGTGGCCGGCGGCGGTCGGGATCAGATGGGTGAAACCTTCGAGGGCGACACTGTCGCCATCCTGGATGAACTGCTTCACGGCCTCGTGAAGCGAGAGGATTGCTGCCATTGGAGACTCCTGGTCAGGTCGAGTCGGGTCAGTGAGCAGCGGACCGATGCATCGCTGCGATGGGCCCAGATTAAGGAGACTGAGGGGGTTATCTCAATCCGATAATCGCACTTTTGTGCGATTATCGAACAATTTGTTACCCTGCTATTTATACGATCCTGCAGGAGCGAGCCTCCCAGACCTCAGGTCGCATCCGCGTGGCTGACCAACCCTTTCACCACGACAGCCACCGCGGCCAATGCCGCTGGCACCAGCAGTGCCGTCAGCACCTGCTCGAAATTCCACCCCAACCCCAGCAGCGTAGCCCCGCTCCAGGCGCCGAGAATCGCGCCGAAGCGACCGATCCCGAGCATCCAGGAAACGCCTGTGGCACGGCCTTGGGTCGGATAGAAGCGCGCCGCCAGCGAGGGCATGGCCGATTGCGCGCCGTTCACGCACATGCCGGCAACCAGCACCAGGGTCGCCAGCAAGGTGATGTTGCCCAGGCTCTGTCCAACGGCGTAGGCGAACACACCTGCGAGCAAATAGAAGATGCCGATCACCTTGTGCGGGTTGAAACGGTCCATGGCCCAACCCACTGCCACCGCGCTCAGCACCCCGCCAAACTGGAACAATGCGCCGATGAAAGCGGCCTGCTCCATGCTTGCGCCGCTGTCGCGCATCAGGGTCGGCAGCCAGCTGGTCAGCAGGTAGACGATCACCAGGCCCATGAAATAGGTCAGCCACAGCAATACGGTGCCCAAGCCATAGGTACCCGAGAAGATCACCGCAAACACGTTGCGCGCCGCCACCGCCTTCTGTTCCGGCACGCGGAAGCTCGATGCCTGGGCTACCTGTTCAGGATTGATCGGCGCCAGGGTCTTGCGCACCTTGTCGGCGCCGCGATTGCGCACCACCAGAAAGCGCGCCGACTCCGGCAACCAGGCCAACAGCACCACGGCCAGCAGCAGCGGCAGCACGCCACCGATCACCAGCAGGCTGTGCCAGCCGTAGGCCGGGATCAGCTTGGCCGAGATGAAACCACCGCCGGCCATACCCAGGTTGAAACCACAGAACATGCTGGTCACCAGCAACGACTTGAGGCGCTCCGGGGTGTATTCCGACAACAAGGTGGTGGCGTTGGGCATGCCAGCCCCCAGGCCCAGACCGGTCAGAAAGCGCAACACCAGCAATTGGTCGACATTGCTCGCGTAGGCAGAGGCCAGGCTGAAGCCACCGAACACCAGCACCGCTCCTACCAGCACGCCCTTGCGCCCGAAGCGGTCGGCCAGCGGGCCGGAGCCGAGGGCGCCGAACACCATGCCGATCAGTGCGGCGCTCATCACCGGGCCGAGACTGGCCCGGTCGATGCCCCACTCGTGGGACAGCGCCGGGGCGATGAAGCCCATGGCGGCAGTGTCCAGCCCATCGAGAAAGACGATCAGGAAGCACAGGATCACCACCCGCCACTGATAACGGGACAGCGGCTGGGCGTTGATGAAGGACTGGACGTCGAGGCAGTTGCCGACAGCGGATTGTGGCTTGTTCATTATTTTTATCCGGGAGTTGGGCACAGGCAGGCTACCGCGCAGGGCGGTTGCACTGGAACAGGGAACAGCGGATACGACGGCCGAGGCTCAGCCGGAGTGCAGCAGCACCGTGCGCGGGTGCGACCGCGACAGCGAAGGGACAGTGGTCATGGGGATGCCCTCGGGCCTGTTGTTATTATCCGGTCGGCGCAGCCGACAGGTGCGACAGACATTAATCAGCAGGCGTGGGCGGCGCAATTCGCCGAGAGCGACACTGTGCGTTTATCGAACAGGAAACGGCGTGATGTGTTCAACGCTCCTGCGCACGAGCAAAGTACGGTGTTGCTTGCAATGGCCGCATCACTGGAAAGCCAGCTGAGCCGGGTCGCTACGGGCGCCTGCTTTTCGGCGTTGGGGCGCAATGCGCCCCGGCGGGCTCAGCCAAATAGCTGATGACATAAATCCCTGCTTGCCGCCAGCAAGATCGGCAGGAAACGCTGCTCCAGCTCCCCGCGGCTGACGCGGCCGACATGAGTACTGACATTAAGCGCCGCCAGCACTTGACCGGATGCGTCATAGATCGGCACCGCAATCGAGCGCAACCCTTGTTCCAGCTCCTGGTCCACCACGCACCAACCTTGCTCACGCACCTGCTGGATACAGGCAAATAACGACTCCGGATCATGCAGGGTACGGCTGGTTCGGGCCTTGAGGTCGGCTCGTTCCAGGTATTCGTGCAGGCTGGCATCATCCAATGCCGCCAGCAGGATACGGCCCATCGAAGTGCAGTAGGCCGGCAATCGCCCGCCGACTGAAAGGTCGACCGAGATCAGCCGTTCGACCGTTGCGGAGCGTGCGATATAGAGAATGTCATCGCCCTCCAGCGTGGCCATGTTCGCCGCCTCGTGGAGCTGGTCGCTGATGCGATCCAGATAAGGCTGAGCCGACACCGCCAATGGCGTGGATGACAGGTAGGCATGACCAAGGGTCAACACTTTGGGCAACAGCGAATAGGTACGCCCGTCAGTGGTCGCATAACCCAGCTTCATCAGGGTATGCAGGCAGCGCCGCACCGCGGCCCGCGGGATCTCCGTTCGGTGGCTGATCTGGGCGATGGTCAGGTGGCGCTTGCGCTCCTGGAAGGCCTGGATCACTGCCAGGCCACGGGCTAGGGAGGTCATGAAGTCGGGGTCGCCGGTGAACGCCTGGATACGCTTGGCCGCCGATGCCACGATCGGCGGGGCCAGGGTGGGGCTGCTACTGCGTGCGGACTCGTGGGCTGACTGGCCGCTGGTTTCTTCACTCATGGGCATGCCTCAAAAAAATCGCTACCTCGTGCGATTATCGAACGAACGGCCGATAATCGCAATTGACCGCTGACACTTTTGCTTATACCTTTCCCCTGCCACATGTGGCTTCTTTGGAGAGACTGGTCAGGTACCCACCGTAGAAGTCCCAGGCAACGGCCTCGCCCTTAAGCGAGGCCGTTTTCATTTCTGACAGTGGCCGGCGAACTTTGCTTGCCATCGACTTGAACCTTTTGAATGCCTGCACGACAAAGGGCTTATAGGCTGCACAACAAACTTCAGGTCTATTGTCAGTTGCAGGTAAAGAACGATAGCCTTCAACCGGGCGATTGCTATAATTGCCGGTGTTGATTGCAAGCACCGTTTAACGGATCCAATCGACGCACTTTCGTTGCCTTTAGACTGCCAGTCCCTGCCTTTGCAGTGGCTCGCCGTGTGCTGCACCGCAGCTTGCCAACTCATACATTGCCATTTCGCTGCAATGAATTGTTCGGCTTGCCGACATATCCGCATTCTGCGTGTGTATTTAAAGGCTGACGCCCAACTTCAACCTAATCAGGTATTACTGTGACGAAAGAAGAACTGCGCGCGGAACTCGAGCGCCAGGCTGAACGTTACAAGGATGTTTACGGTGGTGAAGTCACCACCTATGCCGCGCAACCCGATCCGGAACGCAAGCCCTGGCGTAAACGTGCCAGCGTTCTCGACCAGGCGTTCGCCCAGGAAATCGAGAAGATCGAAAAGGAACTGCGCAGCGACGACAACTGAAGCCGATCGATGCCAATGCGCTATCACCCAGGAAGGGTCTGAGGCCAGCCGGGTGAGCAAAAACCTGTGATATGAAATGGAATCACACAAATTTCATACAGTCGTTTTAATTGCGAAAGCCCAGTAAAAATCACCTCAAATAGCTGATTTTCCTGAATTTTATCGATTTTTAACGGCGTTTTTTTGCGATTACCCGGCACCTGGCTGCTTGTGCCATGTTGGCATTTGCCTGCCATCGGTCAGCCGCAGGTGCATCGATTGCCATCGTTTTCTGGCATAATCCGCCCCCCCTAAGACCGCCAGACAACCTTCATGATCGATTTATTCAGCGGACTGGATGCCTGGGTTATCGTGAGCCTGACGCTCGCTCTGACCTTCGTGCTCGCCTTCGAGTTCATCAATGGCTTTCATGACACCGCCAACGCGGTAGCCACCGTCATCTATACCAAGGCCATGCCACCGCACCTCGCCGTGTTCTTCTCTGGCGTGTTCAACTTCCTCGGCGTTCTGCTCGGTGGTGTCGGGGTGGCCTATGCCATCGTCCACCTGCTGCCGGTCGAACTGCTGATCAATGTGAACACCGGCCACGGCCTGGCCATGGTTTTCTCGTTACTGGCCGCCGCCATCACCTGGAACCTGGGCACCTGGTACTTCGGCATTCCGGCGTCCAGCTCGCACACCCTGATCGGCTCGATTCTCGGGGTCGGCCTGGCCAACGCCCTGCTCAGCGACATTCCGCTGGGTGACGGCGTCAACTGGCAGAAGGCCATTGATATCGCCATGTCCCTGGTGCTCTCGCCAATGGCCGGCTTTGCTGTCGCCGCCCTGGTGCTGATTGGCCTGAAATGGTGGCGCCCGCTGTCGAAGATGCACAAGACCCCTGACCAGCGCCGCAAGCTTGACGACAAGAAGCACCCGCCGTTCTGGAACCGCCTGGTGCTGGTGATCTCGGCCATGGGTGTGAGCTTCGTGCACGGCTCCAACGATGGCCAGAAAGGCATCGGCCTGATCATGCTGGTACTGATCGGTATCGTCCCGGCCAAGTTCGTCCTCGACCTGAACAGCACCACCTACCAGATCGAGCGCACCCGTGACGCCACCTTGCACCTGAGCCAGTTCTACCAGCGCAACGCCGCCACCCTTGGCGAGTTCCTGGCGCTGGGCAAGGCGCAGGCAAGCGACCTGCCGGAGCAGTTCAGCTGCAATCCACAGCAGACCGAGCCCACCATCGCCGCGCTGCAATCGTCGCTCGCCGGTGTGACCGACTATCGCGCCCTGAGCGCCGAGAAGCGCGTCGAAGTGCGCCGCTACCTGCTGTGCCTGGACGACACGGCGAAGAAGGTCGGCAAGCTGCCTGGCCTGGAGCCTCGTGAAAAGGCTGACCTGGATAAACTGCGCAAGGACCTGACCGCCACCACCGAATACGCCCCGTTCTGGGTGATCGTCGCCGTCGCCCTGGCCCTGGGCCTGGGCACCATGGTCGGCTGGAAACGCGTGGTGCTGACCGTTGGCGAGAAGATCGGCAAGCAGGGCATGACCTATGCCCAGGGCATGTCGGCCCAGATCACCGCGGCCTGCGCCATCGGCATGGCCAACGTATTCAGCCTGCCGGTGTCCACCACCCACGTACTGTCGTCCGGCGTGGCCGGTACCATGGTTGCCAACAAGAGCGGCCTGCAAGGCGGCACCGTGAAAACCATCCTGCTGGCCTGGGTGCTCACCCTGCCGGCGTCGATGGGCCTGGCAGCCGGCCTGTTCTGGCTGGCCACCAAGGCCATTAGCTGAGTGCTGATGCAGTACTGAAAAAGGCGCCCCTTACAGGGCGCCTTTTTCGTGGGAGCGGCGGTGCGCCGATGCGATTTTCTCCGCGTTTAGCCCAATAAGGCTTAACGTTTCTTCCCGCCCAGCAGCGACCCCATCAACCCCCGCACCAACTGGCGCCCCAACTGATTGGCCGCTTGGCGCACCGCCGATTTGATCGCCTGCCCCGCCGCGCTCTGCAGGAACTCGCCGGCCTTGTCGGCAAAGCTGTCTTCCCCGGCCTTGGACTGGGGAACCGGCTCCACCGGCGCGCCCTTGCGCTGCGTGAGCATTTCATAAGCCGACTCACGGTCGATCGGCTTGTCATAATGCCCCGCCAACGGCGACGCCGCGATCAGCGCACTGCGCTCAGCCACGCTCAAGGGTCCGATCCGCGACTGTGGCGGCGCGATCAACACCCGCTGAACCATGGCTGGCGTGCCCTTCTCTTCCAAGGTGCCGACCAGGGCTTCGCCGATACCGAGCTCGGTAAGCACCGCCAAACTGTCGAACGCCGGGTTCGGCCGAAACCCATCAGCCACTGCACGCAATGATTTCTGCTCCTTGGCGGTGAAGGCGCGCAGGCCATGCTGGATGCGCAAGCCCAACTGGGCCAATACCGCATCCGGCAGATCCCCCGGCGACTGAGTGACGAAATACACTCCCACGCCCTTGGAGCGGATCAGCCGCACCACTTGCTCCAGGCGGTCCTGCAACGCTTTGGGCGTGCCGTTGAACAGCAGGTGCGCCTCATCGAAGAATAACGCCAGCACAGGTTTGTCGGCATCGCCGCGCTCCGGTAGTTGCTCGAACAGTTCTGCCAGCAGCCACAGCAGGAACGTCGCATAGACCTTAGGGGCATCATGTACCAAGCGGCTGGCATCGAGCAGGTGGATGCGGCCGCGCCCGTCGCCCTCGGGGCGCAGCAGGTCTTCGAGCTGCAGCGCCGGTTCGCCGAACAATGCCTCGGCCCCTTGTTGCTCCAGGGTCGCCAGCCGGCGCAAGAGAGCCTGCGTGGAAGCACTGGTCATCAACGCGCCGTCCTCCCCCAGCAATTGCGGGTTTTCCTTGAGGTGCGCGAGCAGGGCCTTGAGGTCCTTCAGGTCGAGCAACAGCAAGCCCTCACGGTCGGCTACCTTGAACGCCGCATACAAGGCCGCCTGCTGGCTGTCGGTAAGCTCCAGCAGATTGCCCAGCAGCAGCGGCCCCATTTCACTCAAGGTGGTACGCAGGGGATGCCCTGATTGGCCCGCGACATCCCACAGGGTCACCGGGTAGCCTTGGGGCGTGTGTTTCAGCCAGGGCATCCCGGCAATCCGCTCGGCCACCTTTCCCTGCGGCGCACCCGCCGCCCCGAGACCACACAGGTCGCCCTTCACATCCGCGGCAAAAACCGCCACCCCGGCGTCACTGAACAGCTCGGCGAGATGTTGCAGGGTAACCGTCTTGCCAGTCCCCGTGGCACCGGCCACCAGGCCATGCCGGTTGGCCAGGCGCATGGCTTGGGATATGGGCTGACCATCCGGGCTTGCACCTACAACCATTCGTAAGAAATCTGACATCTTCTTTCATCCCCCACTCAAGTTCTGCCGCGTTACAGCCGATAGTTCAGAGTGACTCTTACCAGAAAGACAGTAACAACCCGAAAAGGACCCACGGGAATTGTTGCACTGTTTTCCAGCCGTGCTTTGTGCGAACGACCCGATAAAAACCTTAGCGGACACGATCACGTTATGAACAAAAGCCTTCGTTTCAGCCACAAGATTCTTCTGGCGGCATCACTGATCGTGATACTCGCCTTCAGCCTGTTCACCCTGTACAACGACTATCTCCAGCGTAATGCCATTCGCGAAGACCTGGAGAACTACCTGGCCGAGATGGGTGAATCGACCTCCACCAACATCCGCAACCTGTTCGAAGGACGCATCAAACTGGTCGACAACGTCGCCCAGAACCTCGCACAGTTCCCACAGAACACCGGCACACTGCTGGGCCAGAACGCCCTCACTTCGAGCTTCCTGACCATCTACCTGGGCCAGCCTGACGGGACATTCACCGTACGCCCGGACACCAAGATGCCCGACGGCTACGACCCGCGCGTGCGGCCCTGGTACAAGGACGGCCTGAACGCCAGCGGCCCGATCCTCACTGAACCCTACATCGACATGGCCACCAACAAGATGGTCATTTCGATCATCAGCACCGCCTCGCGCTCGGTGGGTGTGGTCGGTGGCGACCTAGCCCTCGACGGCCTGGTGGAGATCATCAACTCGCTGAACTTCGGCGGCATGGGCTATGCCTTCTTGGTCAATGACCAAGGCAAGATCCTGGTGCACCCGGACAAGAACCTGGTGATGAAGTCGCTGTCGGACCTGTTCCCACAGAACACACCGCGGCTATCCAGCGAGCTGACCGAAGTGACGCTCAATGGCGAAACCCGGCTGCTGACCTTCACCCCGGTCAAAGGCTTGCCGTCGGCCAACTGGTACATCGGCCTGTCGGTGGACAAGGACAAGGCCTTCTCGATGCTCAGCACCTTCCGCACCTCGGCGGTGATCGCCACAGTGGTTGCGGTAGTGATCATCATCGCCCTGCTCGGCCTGTTGATCCGCGTACTGATGCAGCCGTTGCACACCATGACCCGTGCAATGTCGAACATCGCCGAAGGCGAAGGCGACCTGACCCGCCGCCTGGAAATCCACAATCACGACGAGTTCGGCATCCTCGGCACCGCCTTCAACCGCTTCGTCGAACGCATCCATGGCTCGATCCGTGAGGTGTCATCGGCCACCGAACAGGTCAACGAAGTGGCATTGCGGGTCATCAGCGCCTCGAACTCATCGATGGCCAACTCCGACGAGCAGTCCAACCGCACCAACAGCGTCGCCGCCGCCATCAACCAGCTCGGCGCCGCTGCCCAGGAGATCGCCGGCAATGCCGCCCAGGCCTCGCAGCACGCCAGTTCCGCTCGCCTGCTGGCAGAGGAAGGTCAGCAGGTGGTGCAGCGCAACATCGATGCGATGAACCGTCTCTCGGACCTGATCGTCACCTCCAGTGAGCATATCGAGACGCTGAACAACAAGACCGTGAACATCGGCCAGATCCTCGAGGTGATCACCAGCATTTCCCAGCAGACCAACCTGCTTGCCCTCAACGCCGCCATCGAGGCTGCCCGCGCTGGCGAGGCCGGCCGTGGTTTCGCCGTGGTCGCCGACGAGGTACGCAACCTGGCGCACCGCACCCAGGAGTCGGCGCAACAGGTGCAGACCATGATCGAGGAGCTGCAGGTCGGCGCCCGCGAGTCGGTCGACACCATGGGCCAGAGCCAGCGCCACAGCCAGGACAGCATGGACATCGCCAATCAGGCCGGTGAGCGCCTGGGCAGCGTCACCCAGCGCATCGGCGAGATCGACGGCATGAACCAGTCGGTGGCCACCGCGACCGAAGAACAGACTGCCGTGGTCGATTCGATCAACATGGACATCAACGAGATCAACATGCTCAATCAGGAAGGCGTCGAGAACCTGCAGGCCACCCTGCGCGCCTGTTCGGACCTGGAGCAGCAGGCCGGTCGCCTCAAACATCTGGTCGGCAGCTTCCGCATCTGACCCTTCACCCGCTCCCACCCTGCGTGGGAGCGGGCCCAGCCAAACCCTGATCGAACAAACTATCCTCCAAGAAGGTCAACCCTAAGGCGCGTCATCGCCGGCCCTTTACCGCCTGATGACACACCGAGGACGATCCCGGAGGGATGCTGATCGTGCACATCGCCGACATCACCATGTTCTATGCCCCAGCCAGCGGCGGCGTACGAACCTATCTTGATGCCAAACATCGCCGTCTAGACGCCATGCCTGGCGTTCGCCACAGCCTGTTGATTCCTGGCGCCAGCGCCAGCCAGGTCAACGGCATCTACCATGTTCCAGCGCCGCCCCTGCCATTCGGCAACGGCTACCGTTTCCCGGTGCGTCTGGCCCCCTGGTGCAAGGAACTGCGTCGTCTGCAACCCGACCTGATCGAAGTTGGCGATCCCTACCTCACCGCCTGGGCGGCCCTGGAGGCACGGCGCCAACTTGATGTGCCGGTGATCGGCTTCTATCACTCCGACCTGCCACTACTGGTGAGCAATCGCATGGGCAGTTGGTTCACCCCCAATGTCGAGGCCTACGTCAGCAAACTCTATGGACATTTCGACCGGGTACTGGCGCCCAGCCAAGTGATGGCCGACAAGCTGCGCAGGCTGGGTGTCGAGAATGTCCATGTGCAGCGGCTAGGGGTAGATTTAGTGCAATTTCACCCCGACAAGCACGACCCAGGCCTGCGCCGCGAACTGGGCATCGCTGATAATAGTCGCCTGCTGGTCTTCGCCGGCCGCGGTTCGCGGGAAAAGAACCTGCCGGTGCTTCTGGACTGCATGCAGCTGCTCGGACAGCCTTACCACCTGCTTCTGGTCGGTTCGAACATGCCGGCCGGGGTGCCAGGCAATGTCAGCGTGATCGACCACTTCTGCCCACCCGACGAGGTCGCCCGGCTTCTGGCCAGCGCCGACCTGCTGGTACATGCCGGCGATCAGGAAACCTTCGGCCTGGTGATTCTCGAGGCCATGGCCTGTGGGACACCGGTAGTGGCTGTGCGCGCCGGCGCCTTCGGCGAGATCGTCGGCGAGCAGTGCGGCCGCCTGTGCCTGCCCAACGATGGCAGGGCCATGGCCAATGCCGTACGCGAGATCTTCGACAGCGGCGTGCGCGCGCTTGGCAGCCAGGCGCGTCAACACGTGGAGCGTCATTACAGCTGGGACAACGTTGTCAATGGCCTGCTTCAGCACTATCAGGCAGTGCTCGGCCATTCGCTGCCGGTACGCGCCCATGGCTGAGACCCTATTGGCCAACCGCAGCCTGATGCTGGTGCTACACGATGTGGCGCCGGAAACCTGGCCGGATTACCAACCCTTCGTCCAGGCGATCGACGACATGGGTGGCGTGCCCATGACCTGGCTGGTAGTTCCGGACTTCCACCATCGCAACCCACTCACGCGTTCGCCCGAGTTTTGCCGCCTGCTCGAACGGCGCTTGGCTCGTGGTGACGAACTGGCCCTGCACGGCTACTATCATGCCGACGACGGTCCTCCGCCACGCGGGCCGCGCGAATACGTCGAGCGCCGAATCTACACCCACGAAGGCGAGTTTCACAGCCTGGACCAGGCCAGCGCACTACAGCGCCTGCAAGCCGGGCTGACGCTGTTCGGGCAACAGGGCTGGCCAGTGGCAGGCTTCGTCGCCCCTGCCTGGCTGATGAGCGAAGGCACGCGCGCGGCGCTGCGCCAACTGCCGCTACGCTACACCAGCACGCCAAGGCACCTGTACCGGCTACCCGATTTCACCGCCTTCGCTGCCCCCGGATTGGTATGGAGCGCCCGCAGCGCCTGGCGCCGCGGGCTGTCGAGGGTGGTCAGCGACTGGCAACGCCGACGCTGGCGTGAGGCCGACACCGTGCGACTAGGCCTGCATCCGGTCGACATGCGACACCCCAGCGCGCGCAACTACTGGCTCCAGACCCTGCGGCAACTGCTGGAGCAAGGCCGTGAGCCACTGACCAAGTCGGCCTGGCTGGAGCGCCAGGCCACCCCATGACCCGCCTGGGCTGGCTCGGCCTGGCATTGCTGCTGGCGGTGCTGGTGCCCGCCTTGCTTGGTGGCAGCGAGCTGCTCCCCCGGCTCCAGTCTTTCGCCCCCGGGCTGATGATGTTGCTGCTCGGCATGATCCTGCTGTGCTGGGCGATCAATGCCATCCGCCTGCGCCTGCTGCTCGGCGAGCAAGGCGCCCAGGTGGGCCGGATGCGTAGCCTTGGGGTGATCATCGCCACCGAGTTCGCCATCTGCACCACCCCCGGGGGCACCGGCGGCCCGCTTACCCTGATGACGTTGCTGGCACGCGAGCGTATTGCTCCATCACGGAGCGGCGCGGTGTTCGCCATGGACCAGTTGAACGACCTCTTGTTCTTCTTCTGCGCCATGCTGGCGATCGCCGCCTATGCCCTGTTCCATCGTCTTGGCCAGAGCCAGGCACACATGTTGATGGGCAGCGCCTTGCTGCTGTGTATCGCCTTGACCGTGATCGTCCTGCTGGTGCGCTATCGGCACGCGGTGATGCGTGGCAATGGCCGGCTGCTGCGCCGCTTGGGCGTGACATCGCAACGCAGGCTGCGCTGGGCGCGCAAGGTACTGCGCTTTGCCCATGCCCTGGCGGATACCTTGCGCATGCCACGGCGCAGGCTGGCGGCGGTGTTCTTCCTCACTTGCGCGCACTGGTGCCTGCGCTACAGCGTGCTCTATCTGGTGCTGCGGGGGTTGGGCGTCGACCTGGCGTGGATTCCGAGCTTCCTGGTGCAGATGCTGTCGCTCAGTGCAGGGCAGTTCAGCCTGCTGCCGGGCGGCGCGGGCGCGGCGGAGCTGACCTCGGCGGCCTTGCTGTCACCGCTGGTAGGAAGCTCGACGGCAGCCGCGGCGATCCTCATTTGGCGCGCGGTTACCTACTACTTTTACCTGCTGGCCGGGGGGCCGGTATTCCTTTATCTGCTGGCGCGTCCACTGCTGGATCGTCGGCGCCGACAGGCGGATTGAGCCGCCTCCAGAGTTCGGCGGCACCCGCGAACTCGGTGCCGTCATCATCGCTCAACGCTTCGGGATCGAAACGGGCAAGGCAGCCCTCGCCCAAGGTTGGTGGCGCCGAAGCGCCGGCCTTGTCACGTGGATCCGCCATTTGCCGGCCCCGTGTCAGTTGAACACAACAGTCTTGTTGCCGTGCACCAGCACGCGGTCTTCCAGGTGATAACGCAGGCCACGGGCCAGGACCATTTTCTCCACGTCACGCCCGAAGCGGACCATGTCCTCGATGCTGTCGGCATGGCTGACACGCACCACATCCTGCTCAATGATGGGGCCTGCGTCCAGCTCCTCGGTCACGTAGTGGCAGGTCGCGCCGATCAGTTTCACGCCACGCAACGCCGCCTGGTGATAAGGCTTGGCGCCCACGAACGACGGCAGGAAGCTATGGTGGATGTTGATGACTTTTTCCGCATATGCCTGGCACAGCTGCGGCGGCAGGATCTGCATGTAGCGCGCCAGCACCACGGCATCGGCGCCGTATTCCTCGACCAGGCGCGATACCTCGGCGAATGCCGGCTGCTTGTCCTTCGGGTCGACCGGTACATGGTGGAACGGAATGCCATGCCATTCGACCATGCTTCGCAGGTCATCATGGTTGGAGATAACGCAGGGGATCTCGCAGTCAAGCTCGTCGGTATGCCAACGGTGCAGCAGGTCTGCCAGGCAATGTGACTCACGGCTGGCCATGAGCACCACACGTTTCTTCTGTGCCGAATCGGTGATCCGCCAGGTCATCGAAAATTCTTCGGCGATCGGGGCAAATGCCTCGCGGAAGGCCTCTATACCGAAAGGGAGAGATTCGGCACGGATCTCATGACGCATGAAGAACCAACCGCTCTGTTCATCGGAATGGTGGCTGGCTTCATTGATCCAGCCATTGTAAAGGGCCAGGAAATTACTGACTTTTGCCACGATGCCGACACGGTCGGGGCAGGCAATCACCAGTCGATAGGTGCGCATGAGGGAGACTCCAGAACTTCGCAAAGGCGCATATTCTAGCGACCTGGCGAGAAAAACGCAGTAAGCATCTTTACCTGAGCGGCTTGGCCGGGAGGCTTGATCGCGCAGGTCCAATTGCTATTTCCCAAGGGCAAATCGGCATTGGCTCAAGAAAATTGTAAATTTTTCTTAACCTAACGTCAGGGAAGTCGTGCCCTACTATTAATTGAGTCTTGAATTTTAAATTGTTTACTTGAGAGTTTCGTCTGTCTATTATTGCCCTACTGTCTCTCTCCGAACATGCATTAAGGAACACATCATGTCCCTGATCAACGAGTACCGCGCCACCGAAGAAGCTATCAAGGAACTCCAGGCCCGTCTGGCCAATCTGTCGCAGGACGGCAAACTGCAAAAAGAGCTGGAGTTCGAGAAGAAGCTGCGCGAACTGATGGCCGAAAATGGCAAATCGCTACGTGACGTGATCGCGCTGCTCGATCCGGAAAGCAAACTGAGCAAGACGCCACGTGGCGCAGTTAAGACCACCAGCACCAAACGTGCGCGCAAGGTCAAGCAATACAAGAACCCGCACAACGGCGAGGTAATTGAAACCAAGGGTGGCAACCACAAGACCCTGAAAGAGTGGAAAGCCAAGTGGGGCGGCGACGTCGTCGAAAGCTGGGCCACACTGCTGGACTGATAAGCTTGACCCGCGTACTGGCTTGAACATGAAAACGCCGGCATTCGCCGGCGTTTTTGTTTATCTGCACATTTCAAAGCAGATATTGCACTTTCAGTTGTCGGATATGACCCTGCCAGGCTTCCAGTACCTGGCGCCCCGCCTCGCTGGCGTCTGCCAGGCTGGCTTGGCATGCCTGCTCGAAATTGGCCAGGGTGTTCGGCGCACCAAAGGCAGGGTTTGTAAGACGTTGCTGACAGAACTCATGCCACCGTGCACGCTCTTGTTCATCAAGGGTTTCGGAAAAGTTTCGCGCCCGATAGCGGAACAACAATTCCGGCATGCGCGGATCATCGAACATCCACTGCCCCTTGGCCAATTGCGCCGGATCGGTACACCGCACTTGTTCGCTCAGCCGTTTGTCCCGTTCACCGAGGAAACCGTCATACAACTGTTGCTCCGGATCTTCGCTGGAAGCAAAGCCCTCTTCCTGATAGATGATGTCCAGCTTGTCTCGCCAGGTCATCTGCTGATTGGCCAACTGCTCCGCCCGTGCCTGCAACACCGACAATTCAAGCCCCAACCGTTGTTGATCGGCTGGGCGCAGTACCGATAGCGGCGCCAGCACCGGGCAGCGATTGATATGTACCAACTTCAGCGGTACCGGTAGTTCGCCCTGGGCCATGTCTTCATGCCGCGTGTACAAACGCTGACGCAATGCTTGCGCACTCTCCTGGAGCAGAGGCGAATTATCCTGTTGCAAGTCGCAGACTATCAGCGCGTTGCGATTACGCGGGTGCCAGGCCAATGGCAGCACCACACCGATATAATTGCGCTGCGCCGAGAAACGTCCGGATACATGTACCAGGGGCTGCAATAGGCGGATCTGCTCCATGACCTTATGCTTGCTGCGCAACTGGAACAACCAGTCATACAATCTGGGCTGTCGGTCACGAATCAACCGGGCCAGGGCAATGGTCGCCCGCACGTCGGAAAGCGCTTCGTGGGCATGGCCATGATCGATGCCATTGACCTTGCTCAACAGCTCCAGGCGCAAGCTGGTGCGCCCATCCTGCTGTGGCCAGACGATGCCCTCCGGGCGCAGCGCATAGGCCGTACGCACCACATCGATCAAGTCCCAGCGGCTGTTGCCACCCTGCCATTCACGGGCATAGGGGTCGAAGAAGTTGCGGTAGAGGCTATAGCGGGTGACCTCATCATCGAAGCGCAACGTATTGTAGCCGGCGCCACAAGTGCCGGGCCGGGCCAGCTGCTCATGGATCAGCGTCATGAATTCGGCCTCGCACAGCCCCTGGCTGGCCAACTGCTGCGGCGTGATGCCGGTCACCAGGCAGGCCGCTGGGTGCGGCAGGATATCGTCGGAGGGGCGGCAATAGACGCTGATAGGCGCCTCGATCTCGTTGAGGTCGAGGTCGGTGCGAACGCCGGCCACCTGCAGTGGGCGGTCGCAGCGTGGATTGATGCCGGTGGTTTCGTAGTCGTGCCAGAAGATGCTGGAGCTCACGGGGTCGTCCTGTAACAAGGTCGACCAGAGTCTAACGGCACGCGTGAGGGCTGGGCCAGCCTCACGCGGAGGCGTTCATCGGCCGGAAGCTGAAGAAGTCGCGCAGGGAGCGGACGAACTCATCATATTCCTGAGGGGCCTGCAGCAGCATGAAGCCGGCATCAAAATGTCCGGGCGTTTCGTCTTCACGACACCACAGGCAACTGGCAGTGAGGTTGATGAACTGCAGGCCACCGCCGGCCAGGGGAACCCGCAATTGCAGCTCGAAGTCCGGCCCCACCAGCACCGGCAACTGGCTGATCAACATCAGGCCGTCTTCCGAGGCATTGCCCAGATAGCCGATTTGCTGGTCGGTGCAGCGGTTGAAGACCTTGAGCACGCAAGGCAGCTGGTGACGTTGTATGTGTCGCTCGATAAACATGATCGCAGTGAAGTCCTGTACCTGGAGCCAGGAAGACAAGGTACTGGCGATGATCGTTACAACTCTCCAACAGATTAGCCCAGTCCGACGGACGGACTACATGAAATCATCGACACCTTGGGATTAACGCCAAGGTGTAGTATTCACCGGACTGGCCACCGCCGCTTCGCTGCCGCGCAGGTGGCCGAGCTTCTCCAGTGTCTGCAGGCGTGCCTGGGCGCGGTAGGCGTATTCATTGCGCGGGTACTGCTGGATCAGGTACTGGTAGGTCTGCGCCGCGTCGACGTAGAGCTTCTGGCGCTCAAGGCACTGGCCACGCAGCAGCGACACTTCCGGGTGAATGAACGGCCGGGCACGGCTGGTACGGTCGACCTGCGACAGCTCGAGCATGACCTTCGCGCAATCGCCACGGTCATAGGCGCGATAGGCATTGTTGAGGTGGTGGTCCATGGACCAGCGAGTGCAGCCGACGACACTGGCCGCCATGGTCAAAACGATCAGGGTGCGCATGGAAATTCTCCTTTGGTGGGCACTGTATCGGCCTTTCACGACAAATCTTCACCGGCTTTTGCAAGCATATCGCGACCGGTCAAACGCCATACTCGCAACCGTGCAGGTAGTGCAACGGAACAATGACTACAACGCAATTGAGGAGTAGCCTTTCGCTGCGCTTCACTATAGGAGTCTGTGCATGACCATCCGCCGTACCAAAATCGTCGCCACCCTTGGCCCCGCCAGCAATTCGCCGGAAGTGATCGAACAGCTGATCCTCGCCGGCCTGGACGTGGCACGCCTGAACTTCTCCCACGGCACCCCGGACGAGCACAAGGCCCGCGCCCGCCTGATCCGTGACATCGCCGCCAAGAACGGCCGCCATGTCGCGCTGCTGGGCGACCTGCAGGGTCCGAAGATCCGCATCGCCAAATTCGCCAACAAGCGCATCGAACTGAAAGTTGGTGACAAGTTCACCTTCTCCACCGCTCACCCGCTGACCGAAGGCAACCAGGATATCGTCGGCATCGACTACCCCGACCTGGTCAAGGACTGCGGCGTCGGTGACGAGCTGCTGCTCGACGACGGCCGCGTGGTCATGCGCGTCGAAACGGCCACCGCAGATGCCCTGCACTGCGTGGTGATCATCGGCGGCCCGCTGTCGGACCACAAAGGCATCAACCGCAAAGGTGGCGGCCTGACCGCACCGGCCCTGACCGAGAAGGACAAGGCCGACATCAAGCTGGCCGCGGAAATGGACCTGGACTACCTGGCCGTGTCGTTCCCGCGCGACGCCAGCGACATGGAATACGCCCGCAAGCTGCGTGACGAAGCCGGCGGCAGCGCCTGGCTGGTGGCCAAGATCGAACGCGCCGAAGCAGTGGCCGACGACGAGACCCTTGACCAACTGATTCTCGCCTCCGACGCGGTCATGGTGGCCCGAGGCGACCTGGGCGTGGAAATCGGCGATGCCGAGCTGATCGCGATCCAGAAGAAGATCATCCAGCACGCCCGCCGCAATAACAAGGCGGTGATCGTGGCGACCCAGATGATGGAGTCGATGATCCAGAACCCGATGCCGACCCGCGCCGAAGTGTCCGACGTGGCCAACGCCGTGCTCGACAACACCGACGCGGTGATGCTTTCGGCCGAGAGCGCGGCCGGCAGCTACCCGATCGAGGCAGTCCAGGCCATGGCCCGTATCTGCTCGGGCGCCGAGAAGCACCCGACCAGCCAGAAGTCCAGCCACCGCCTGCACACCACCTTCGAACGCTGCGACGAGAGCATCGCCCTGGCGGCCATGTATACCGCCAACCACTTCCCCGGCGTCAAGGCGATCATCGCCCTCACCGAAAGTGGCTATACCCCGCTGATCATGTCGCGCCTGCGTTCGCACGTGCCGATCTTCGCCCTGTCGCCGCACCGCGCCACCCAGGCCCGTGCCAACATGTTCCGCGGCGTCTACCCGATCGCCTTCGACCCGGCGTCGCTGCCGGCCGACAAGGTCAGCCAGGCGGCCGTCGACGAGCTGCTCAAGCGCGGCCTGGTGGAGCAAGGCGACTGGGTCATCCTGACCAAGGGTGACAGCTACCACACCATCGGTGGCACCAACGGCATGAAGATCCTGCATGTCGGTGATCCGCTGGTCGGCTGATCTGGCGTTAAAACGCTATCGCGGGGCAAGCCCGCTCCCACGCATCAGGTATCACCTGCGTGGGAGTAGGCTTGCCCCGCGATTTTTCAATGCCTAGGCATGCTCGGTGAACACATCCGCCAACACCTGATTCCGCGGTACCCCGGCAATGAACAGGCGCCGGGCGAACCGTTCGACACTTGTCGGCGCCCCGCACAGCAATGCCATGGTCTGGCGCGACGGCAGGCGCAAACCGGCCAGCGCCTCATCCAACTGCTCGACCAGCACCAACTCCACCTTCACCCCGTCCACCGCCTGCAATGCCTCCGCCAAGTAGTGCCCGGCTGGCGTGCGCGCCACATGCAGCAGCCGAATTTCGCCCTGATGCCCCTGACGCAGGGCCTCGCGCAGGATACCCCACAAGGGCGCCAGCCCGGTGCCCGCCGCCAGCAGCCACAAAGGCCGCGCCTGCCAGTCAGGGTCGTAGTGCAGTGCACCGCCGCGCAGCTCACCCAGCCTCAGCGCATCGCCTACGTGCAACTGCCGGGCCCTGTCGCAAAACGCGCCGGGGCGGCTGCAATCCAGGTGAAACTCCAGCGCCTCATTCTCTGCCGGCAGGCTCGCCAGCGAGTAGGGGCGGGCCACATCGCCGCACCACAGCACCAGATGCTGGCCAGCCTGGTAGCGTAGCGTCCGGCCTGGGCGCAGACGCAGGCGCAGCACGTCGCCGAACCAATCCAGTGCAACCACCGTGGCTGGCAGGCCATCCTGCAGCGGATCGAACAGCGCCACCCGCAAGTCGCTGGCCACCGAGCACTGGCAGGCCAGGCGCCAGCCCTCGTCGCGCTGGGCCGCACTCAGGGCCTCGGGCCTGGCATCCTCGGGCTGGCCATCGAGGCAACGTACCAGGCAGGCGTGGCAGCTGCCGGCGCGGCAGCTGTAGGGCACATCCAGGCCTGCCTCGTTGAGGGCATCCAGTAGATTGCTGCCGCTTGGCACTGCCCATTGGCGCTCGCCCACGCAAAGTTCGGGCATGGTCAGGTTTCTCATTCGATTCAAGGTTTTCCAGGGGCGCTTTGCGCCCCATTGCCGGCGAAACGCTCCCGATACAACAGCATCGCATGTCATCAGCAAAAAGGATGCCCCTTCCCTGCCGACCTTGGTCCAGACCACGTGCAGGTGTTTCCGCAGGCGGGGCACGGTATACTGCCGCGCCTTTTTTGTGCCGGCCCGACCAGCCGGCGCCTTGCCAGGCGTTCCTGACATACAGGTGTGCACTGTCGGAATGCCTTTTCGAATGTTCCCGTCTTTAAGAGGAGCGCGCTGCATGACCGTGATCAAGCAAGACGACCTGATTCAGAGCGTCGCCGACGCCCTGCAATTCATTTCGTACTACCACCCCGTCGACTTCATCCAGGCGATGCACGAGGCCTACCTGCGTGAAGAGTCGCCTGCCGCGCGTGACTCGATCGCCCAGATCCTGATCAACTCGCGCATGTGCGCCACCGGCCACCGCCCAATCTGCCAGGACACCGGCATCGTCACCGTATTCGTGCGCGTCGGCATGGACGTGCGCTGGGACGGCGCCACCCTGAGCGTCGACGACATGATCAACGAAGGTGTGCGCCGCGCCTATAACCTGCCCGAGAACGTCCTGCGCGCCTCGATCCTGGCCGACCCGGCCGGTGCCCGCAAGAACACCAAGGACAACACGCCGGCAGTGATCCACTACTCCATCGTCCCGGGCGACAAGGTCGAGGTCGATGTCGCAGCCAAGGGCGGCGGCTCGGAGAACAAGTCGAAGATGGCCATGCTCAACCCTTCCGACTCGATCGTCGACTGGGTGCTCAAGACCGTGCCGACCATGGGCGCTGGCTGGTGCCCGCCCGGCATGCTCGGCATCGGCATCGGCGGCACCGCCGAGAAGGCCGCGGTGATGGCCAAGGAAGTGTTGATGGAATCCATCGACATCCATGAGCTGAAAGCCCGTGGCCCGCAAAATCGCATCGAAGAGATCCGTCTGGAGCTGTTCGACAAGGTCAACCAGTTGGGTATCGGCGCCCAAGGTCTCGGCGGCCTGACCACCGTGCTCGACGTCAAGATCATGGACTACCCAACCCACGCCGCCTCCTTGCCGGTGTGCATGATCCCCAACTGCGCCGCGACCCGTCACGCCCACTTCGTGCTCGACGGCTCCGGCCCTGCCGAGCTGGAAGCGCCGTCGCTGGACGCTTACCCGGAAATCGTCTGGGAAGCCGGCCCAAGTGCTCGCCGCGTGAACCTCGACGAGATCACTCCGGAAGAGGTTGCCAGCTGGCAGCCCGGCGAGACCATCCTGCTCAACGGCAAGATGCTCACCGGCCGCGACGCCGCGCACAAGCGCATGGTCGAGATGCTCAACCGTGGCGAAGAGCTGCCTGTGGACCTCAAAGGCCGCTTCATCTACTACGTCGGCCCGGTCGACCCGGTCGGTGACGAAGTAGTCGGCCCGGCAGGCCCGACCACCGCCACGCGGATGGACAAGTTCACCCGCCAGATCCTCGAACAGACCGGCCTGCTGGGCATGATCGGCAAGTCCGAACGTGGCCCGACCGCCATCGAGGCGATCAAGGACAACAAGGCCGTGTACCTGATGGCCGTCGGCGGCGCCGCCTACCTGGTGGCCCAGGCCATCCGCAAGTCGAAGGTCCTGGCCTTCGCCGAGCTGGGTATGGAAGCGATCTACGAGTTCGAAGTGAAGGACATGCCGGTCACCGTCGCGGTGGACAGCAAGGGTGAATCGGTGCACATCACCGGCCCTGCGCTGTGGCAGAGCAAGATCGCCGAAAGCCTGGCGGTGGAAGTGAAGTAACGTCTACACCGCAGTAGGAAACAAGCCGCTCCCTTGAGGAGCGGTTTTTTTTGCTCGCAAGAAATTGATGCTGGCTCCTACAGCCAGCAATATGTACTGCTCTCAAAGCGTAATTTCCGACTCAAATGAGGCCTCATCTCCTGCAGAGGCAGACCTCATGAGCAACACCGTAAAAGCCAATCAATGGCTACGCCGTTTCCAACTGGATATCACCTCCAACTCCCGTCGCGTTTATGCCAATGGCCGCCAACAGGTGGAGATCACAGTCACACTTGAACCTCGGAACGGCCAGACCATCTCTCGAGAAAGTCTCAACTCGCTAACCCTGGTCCAGATCGATGACGAAGGCAATCCTCGAGTACTGGATCATCCGGACCTGTACGCGCATACGCAGCGCGACGAGCGATTCGTCTACCATAACGCCAGCGGCAGCGCACCCAGCGCGCTGATGGCGTCATCCTCCAACGCCATTCACCGACGTTTCTATGTGTCGTCGAAGCGTCCTGGAGGCACGCTCAGCCAAATCCACGCGGCGATCTGGATGGATGAAGATCATCTCTTCGTCACCAATGCCGAACCCTTCAAGTCGTCGGTCGTTATTGAGTCAATTGCGCCTGTGCCGGCCCACAAAGACCTCTTCCAACTGAGCGTCGAGTCCCCCCTCAAGTACAAGCTCCCGAGCTTGAACCTGAATTACTGGGATGATGAGTTCGAAGAAACCGCCGGTTACTTCGGATTTACCGATCCGAGAACCGTGATGGTCGAAAGCCGGGCACTGGCCACTCCGGCCTCTCACGCCATCTATGAAATGAACGCTTGGGCTCACGCATTGATCTCGTTCCAGCTCACCAATGACTACAGCCAGCACCGCAAGGTAACAGTCTATGAGGTAGGCCAGCCATTCACGGTGAAATCTCCAGACTCAGACCGAGCCTATCACCAGCGTCCTGGCCACATGCTGATTCATCTGTACGCCAGGCGCTTCTATAACCGCCACTACAGCAGTTCCGAGTCGAGGCGCAGTATCTGGAACGTGATCGACCAGCATGGCAACGCCTATGAAGTCGAGTTCTCTGTCGCAGAAGCAGGCAAACATGTGTCCTTCACGGTAAACGCGAACAACGCCTGACCTTCCCAGAAAATCGGTGTCCATCGAAAGGGTACCGATCTCTCCCCTGCGCCAGGAAACACCTGATGTCTTCGATACATACCCAAGCCAGTAATTTTCTGGGCTTCATGAAAACCGGCGTGGACAACCGTACCGGCCAGTTCACCCTCGCGGTCTCCCTGCCGCTCCCTCCCGCCAACCAGCTGAGTGGACCGGCGCTCTCGGTCACCCTGGCCTTCAGCGTGCTGGGTTCAAGTATCAACAAAGGCTACGGACTAGGTTGGACCATTGGGCTGTCCGAGCTCGACCGGAACACCCTGAGGCTCGCCTCCGGCGAGCAGTACGCCATTGATCAAGATGCTTCCACATTCGCACCCGACACGCCGTTGACCTTCACCGATCAAAAACTCCCGACGCTGCGGGTCACTCCACAACACAACGGCGATTTCCGGGTAGACAAGAAGTCCGGAGAGTGCGAAATCCTGCGTGAGCAGGAAGACAGTGGGTGCTATCTGGTTGAGGAAATGCACTCCCCGGAGGGCCATCGCCTGTTCATCGACTGGGCCCCCTACGGCAATGACGACCATTTCATTCTCCAGCGGATCCGTGATGAACAGCGCGCGCTGCTGAATGTGGATCAGCTGGAGGATGAAGTCCATCTCATCGTCAACCCGGATACCTCACAAGCGCTCAAGTTGCGCCTGGCGCTGAGCAATGACCGACTCAGCGAAATCCACGTGCCCGGCATCCAGCGTCCCTTCGTAATCGAGTACGACGACCTGCTCCTGGACAATGGCGCTCGCCTGCTGCTGCCCACCACCGTGGACAGCCCGCTGGGTGCCCATGACATCGTCAAGTGGGCGACCGGGGCCGACGGCCATCAGTTGCAGGCCAACGCACCGTTTTCCCACCTGCCGCGGGTCGAATCATGGACCCACAGCGCCGGCACCCCCGACACCGAACGGATGCACCACTACCGATGGGTCGGCACGGCCAATTTCCTTGGCTTCGGCAGCGCCCAGGCGTTTTCCTGGGAGCACGGACGGGACAACCTCTACCAGGTCGAAAGCGACTACCAGTACGAAGTGGTCGAAACGGTCAGCGATGCGCAGGGCACGCCCCTGGATACCATCACCCGCACCTGGAACCGTTTTCATCTGCCCCTCCTGGAAAGCTCGAGACGAGGCGATTGCGAGATCAGCACGCATACCCGCTATGGTATCGATCCTGGCAAAACCTGGGAGGAGCAATCCAGTACCTGCCAGCTCCCCCATCAGGTCTCGACCACTTACACGGACCATCGCCGCCCTGGGGCCATTCGCACCGAAACGACGCTTTATCAGTACGATAACTACGGCAACATCACCCAGGTCGACTACCCAACCGGGATCTGTGAAATCAATTGCTACTATCCCGCCGAAGGGGGAGAAGGTTGCCCAGCGGATCCCCTGGGGATGGTGCGCTTTGTGCGCAAGAAAACTATTCGGCCAGCCAAAGCTGATGGCTCAGCTCCGGTGTTGAGCAGCACGTACACCTATGCGCCACTTCCTTCACGGGTGGTCGATGCCCCTGCGCATATCGTGGTCGAGCGTGAACAGTTGCTTGACGAGTTGGACAGCCGCACGCTGGAGGAGACCCGCCACACGTATTTCCATCAACCTCATACCTGTTACGGGCGAATCCAGCGAAGCGTCACGACCCTCAACGACAAGTCAACCGCTACCGAATACCACTATGGGCAGGCAAACGGCGAACTGCTCTTGCGGACCACGGTGATCGGCTTCGAGAACGACGACGTGAACCGCTCGACCCACGACAGCGCGCAGTCACTGCTCACAGGCCAGACCACTTGGGAACGTAGCGAAAGCGGGGCGCTCACCCGCTACGAGTATGACCAGATTGGCCGTATCGTCCGAACACTCAACTCAGCCGATAGCCCGTACCAGACACAGCGCCTGGTGCGTTACCACCTGGGCGACGCACTGGCGGTGAACCTGCAAGGCTCCAGCGTCCTGCCGCCAATGATGATCGAGCTGGTGGAGGTTACCGGCCAACGCCAGCGTCTGTGGCTCGACGGCGATGGACGTACCCGGCGTATCGAATTGGAAGACCTGGACAACGAGCCCGGCCGCTTCCTTGAAATCATGCATTGCCAATTCGATGCCCTGGGCCGGCAGATACGCCGGACGACCCAGGACTGGTTGTCAAAGGACTCTCCTGGCCCGCTGTCCCTGACTACCATCATTGCCTTCGACGACTGGGGGCAGACCGCCCTGACCATTGACGCCCACGGCATACATGCACACACGCTCCATGACCCAATCACCCGTCGCTGCGAACAATGGCAAGCTGCGGGCGGACTCTGCAGCCCTCGGACCGTGACCCTGAAAAACCTTGCGGGGAGCCCCATCGAACAGCAGCACTACGATTGCAACAACAATCTTGCCCGTACCTTGAAGTGGGTGCGCGATGGCCTGGACAGGGTGGTCGAAGAGCGGCTCAGCGTACCGAACATGTCCACTACCGTTACCCGCTACCGATATGACCACTATTCGCGGGTCATCGAAATGGTCTTGGAAGATGGCACAACCCTCGCCTGGCACTTCGCGCCCCACAGCGATGGACAGCATCCCGAATTGATTACCACCACCGCCCCTGCGCAGGAGGAACAAGCATGAATGCCATTACCTTGGGCCGGCAGACTTTCGACGGCCTGGGCCGCCAGCGTGCGGTAGAGGTGGCCGGGCGCACCACCCTCTACCACTACCGCCCGGGCCAGTTGCCTCCCTGCGCCAATACGCTTGCCGATGGTCGACGCGTGGACTTCGCCTACGAACCACAACTGAATGACGTACTGCTTTCGTCCAGTACCGAGGGCGGCGACAGCGAACAACTGCACTATCACCCTTGCCTGGGTCAGCCCACCGAGGCCAGTGGTGCCCTGGGGACGCTGAAGTGGAGCTTCTCCCCCGCCGGCTTGCCGCAGCAGGAGTCCTGGGTCATCGATGGCGCCGAGCACATTACCCATTGGCGCACATCGCTAGGTGGCAAGCCACTGGGTTTCGTGGGCGCCAACGGCACCGAACAACAACGCCATTACGATGCCCTCGGCAGGCTCGCGCAAATCATCACAGGCAAGGTCAGTACGCGCATTTCCTATGATGCACTGTCGCGCGTCGCTCAAGCCACCACGCAGGATCAGGATGCCCGCGTGCTGGTCAGGCAACTGAGCTACGATGCCATGGGGCGAGAAGCCAGCAACACCTTCAGCTTGACCGAAAACGGTGCAACTCGAACCTTCACCCAAACCCTCGGCTACAACGCGCTCGATCAGCTCATCCGACGTACTGGCAAGTACGGCCAGCAAGAGGCAGACGAACGCTTCGCCTACGATTCGCGAGGCCGCATGGTGCGCTTTACCGCGAACACCAATGCTGCACCGAGGGACCCGTTCGGCAACGCCATCGTCGAGCAACGGTTTGTCTTCAATGAACTCGACGGCTATCGACAGGTCATCAGTCGTTTCAACGACGGCAGCGAAGATATCGCCCAGTTCCACTACGCAGCCGCTGACCCTTGCCGGGTCGTGGCGATCGATCATAGCCATTCCAGCTGGCCGGCGCGGATCGAGCTTACCTACGATGCCCACGGGCGCGTCATCGCAGACAGCCTGGGTCGCAAACTGACGTGGGACGCCCACGAACGACTGCAAAGTGTCGAACATGGGGGCAAGACATGCGAGTACCGCTACACCCCGAATGGCCAGCTGCGCGACCGAACGATCAATGGCTCGCTCAACCGCAGTTTCTTCAGCGGCAGGCAACTGACCCATGAGCACCGGGGGAACACCACGCTTGAAGTGATTGGCGACGGCAGCACGCTGTTCGCCGTGAGCGCGATCACCGAAGGTGTACGCCAGACCACTTTGCTAGGCTGCGACGGCCAAGGCTCGGTGCGCCTCAACGCCGGTGACCAGGTGCGCATGCTGCAATACAGCCCTCACGGCAGCGAACAGGGCAACGACCAGCAACAGCCATTCGGATATGCAGGGGAACGCCGTGAACCCCTGACCGGCTGGTACATCGCCGCAGGCTATCGGCCCTACGACCCATTGCTGATGTGTTTCCTCGCGCCCGACAGCGAAAGCCCGTTCGGTCATGGCGGTATCAATGCCTATACCTATTGTGGCGGCGACCCGGTCAACCGCATCGACCCAGATGGGCACAGCTGGCAGACCTGGGTAATAGCCGGCATTGGTCTGGCGGTCGGAGCCCTGGCCACGGTCGCCAGCTTTGGCGCCGCCGGCGCCGCGCTGGCCGCTGGCGGTATTCTCAGTGCCAGCGGTGCACTGGCCGTGGCGACGGCGACACTCAACATCGTGTCCCTGGGCACGGGAGCGGCAGCCATGGCGATGCAAGTGCAAGGCAAGAATGAGCAAGCCGCCAACGTGCTCGGCTGGATATCGTTAGGCACAGGGCTATCCAGTCTTGCCACGGGGGGCTTGACACGGATGGCTGGAAAAAGCGTCAGCACCCTCAAGCGCAGCAATGCACTGAGAAAGCCTGCGGTTCACGCCCCCAAGAATCCTCAGCCTCCCATTGACGTCATGTTCAGAAACCCCAGAACCAACCGAGCAGAGGTCGTCTGGTACGACGATGCGTGGGGCAGAGGGATAAAAGCTTTTGAAACACATGGGGGCAAGGACGGTGTCTTGATGAACGCGGCCGGCCAATACGAAGACGCAGCACGCATCGCGCTGCGCGAGATAGCCCCGCGGGTGGCCAACGCCCCAGCAGGCGAGCCCATCGTCCTGCTCGCCTGCTGGGGCGGAAAAAGCGGCGCGGAGCAACGAATCGCCGATGTGCTGCAACGCCCGGTTTATGGTACCGACAAGATCACTTACGTCCCAGGTGTAAGCCGCATGGACAGGCTGGACGTCGGCAATCTCTGGTCCACAGTGCCCATGCAGAAGATCTCCAGATACCGTCGATTGTTCGGTGCCAAAGGTCCGTTCGATTTCGACAGGACCCTGGAACCGGCAACCGGACGAATGTACTTCCCATAATGAGGTTCATGCCGGTAGACACCCCGCCAGGCATATCATATCGGTAGCGCCTTGAGCCAGAACGACATGATCTTGTTGCTGCTTTCCTGCTCGTCCAGATCGCACCAGGCATGACGGGTGCGTAATGAAGGGTCCTGCAGGAAGCCGCGGTTACGCCAGAAACCGTGCAATGGTTTGTAACTGGCAGGCCGCAGCGGGTGTATGCCTGGGCGCTCGACGACGCAGAACGTGCAGTAATCGAACTCCGCCAACTTATGTGCGTAGGATTCGCGCTCGATGAAAAAGCGTACGCCCAGGCCCTGACTGCGATAAGCAGGTAGCAACACCGAGCCACCGAAGTAGTAGACCGACGTCGGATCACGCCCCTGGGCGAGGAACGGTTGCTGGAAGCGAGGCGCTTCATCTATCAGCGGCAGGCCTGTGGAGGCCCCTACCACTTGGCCGCCGTCCAACGCCAGCACCATCAGGCTACGGCCAGAGTCGGCGTAGGTAGCCAAGTGATTCGCCTCATGCTCCAGCGACCCCTCATAGAGGTAGGGATACTCGCGCCACACCGTCAGGCGCAAGCGTGCAAGCTCATCGATGTAAGGCGCAATCGCCGCGCCATGCAGCAGGCGTATTTCCATGGAGAAGCAGTCGTCTGGTCGCGGTGGATAACGCGCTCGGGCAAGCCGGCGTGAGGGGAAACCCTACCATCGGCGTCGCAACTTGCCCTTGTCCCGGCACGACAGGTATTTCTCCATGACCGCTACCGCCACCCCCTGAACGCGCCCGCATTGATGCTGACGCCCTTACTGAATGCGCGTCCCAAGCACCTTGAGAAACGCCGCAAGCCACGCCGGATGAGCAGGCCAGGCCGGCGCTGTCACCAGGTTGCCGTCCACATGAACCTGGTCCATCGCGATATCGATGAACTGTCCACCCGCCAGACGCACTTCGGGGGCGCACGCCGGGTAGGCACTGCACTCGCGCCCTTCCAGTACCCCGGCCGCAGCCAGCAACTGCGCGCCATGACACACCGCGGCGATAGGCTTGCCCGCATGATCGAACGCCCTGACCAGTTCCAGCACCTTGTCGTTCAGGCGCAGGTATTCCGGCGCCCGCCCGCCCGGGATCAGCAAGGCGTCGTAGCTCTCGGCGCGCACCTGGACGAAGTCGTAGTTCAGGGCGAAGTTATGCCCGGGTTTCTCGCTGTAGGTCTGCTCGCCTTCGAAATCGTGAATCGCCGTGCGCACCGTCTGCCCCGCAACCTTCTCCGGGCAGACCGCATGCACGGTGTGGCCGACCATGAGCAAGGCCTGGAACGGCACCATCGCCTCGTAGTCTTCGACGTAATCGCCCACCAGCATGAGAATCTTCTTCGCCGTCATCGTATCCACTCCTTCGGTAGTCTGGGAACAGTCCCAGCAAGATAGTCCGCTTTGCCCGACCGCGATACGTGCGACTAGTCGCGGCGGTCGAGCAGGTTGGCCACCAGCCGGTCCAGCCAGCCCCATAGGCGTTGTTGCACACGACGCCACAGTGGCCGGGCGTGCCAGCGCGCGAGGTCGACTTCCAGGCTCTGGGCGAAATCGCGCTCGAAGCTGGCGGCCACGGCCGCGCTCAGTGGCGGGTCGATGGCCTCGACATTGGCCTCGAGGTTGAAGCGCAGGTTCCAGTGATCGAAGTTGCACGAGCCGACACTGACCCAGTCGTCCACCAGCACCATCTTCAGGTGCAGGAAGCATGGCTGGTATTCGAAGATCCGCACCCCGGCGCGCAGCAGCCTTGGGTAATAGCGATGTCCGGCATAGCGCACCGCCGGGTGGTCGGTGCGCGGGCCGGTGAGCAGCAGGCGCACGTCGATGCCCTTCTGCGCGGCACGCCGCAGCGAGCGCCGCACGCTGAAGGTCGGCAGGAAGTACGGCGTGGCCAGCCAGATGCGCCGCTGGCCGCTGTTCAGGGCGCGCACCAGCGCATGCAGGATGTCCTTGTGCTGGCGGGCGTCGGCATAGGCCACCCGGCCCATGCCCTGGCCCTGCGCCGGCACCTGGGGCAGGCGCGGCAGTCCGAAGCCCTCGGGCGGGCGCCAGGCGGTGCGGCGCTGGTTGGCGTGCCACTGGCGGTCGAACAACAGTTGCCAGTCGGTGACGATCGGCCCCTCCATGCGCACCATCACTTCGTGCCACTCGCTGGTGTCGGCTTCGGGTGTCCAGAACTCGTCGGTGACCCCGGTACCGCCGACCACCGCCCAGCGCTCGTCCACCAGCAACAGCTTGCGATGATCGCGATAGAGATTGCGCAGGCCCCGGCGCCAGCGCAGGCGGTTGTACCAGCGCAGCTGGACACCCGCCGCCAGCAGGCGCTCACGCAAGACGGAGGTAAAGGCCAGCGAGCCATAGTCGTCGAACAGGCAACGCACCCGCACGCCACGCCGCGCGGCCTGTTCCAGGACCTCGACCACCGCCTCGGCGCACGCCCCGGCCTCGACCAGATAAAGCTCCAGGTCGACCTGATACTCGGCACGCACGATCGCCAGAAGCATGCGCGGGAAGAACTCGGGGCCGTCGATCAGCAGTTCGAACTGGTTGCCATCCCGCCACGGGAAGACCGGCCCCGGCATGTCAGCGGGCGGTGAAGATCAGCACCGCGCTCACCGGCACCGAGGGGTTGATCGACTTGAGCCCGGCCAGCTTGCGCAGGTTCTCCAGGCCCGGCAGGAGACCGAACTCCGAGGCACGCAGGATCAGCGGCTCCAGGGTCACCACCTGGAAACGCCGTTCGTCCAGGCGCGTGGCCAGCAGCAGGGTGTTGTAGCTGCGGGTCTGGCCATGCAGGGTCACGCTCACCGGCAAGCGCAGCTCCAGTTGCGCGCCGTTGGCGAGGTCGTTGATCGGGCGCAGGTCGATCTGTGCCTGCACCGTGGCCTCGGGGAACTGTTCGAAGGCGAACAGGCCGTCACGCATGCGCTCGTCACGCAGCGGGATGCCGCTGCTGATCGAGTCCATCTCGATGCTGACCTCAGCCGCGCCCTTGCGGTCGACCTTGCCATGCAGCACCAGGAAACGGTTGACCTCGGCGATATTGCCATTCTTGCCGGTGACGAAGGACAGGCGCGAGGATTCGCCATCCAGGTGCCAGTTGGCATGGGCGGGCAGGCACAGGGCGAGCAGGAGGGCGGGCAGCAGACGGGACGGCTTGAACATGTGAAATCCTGTGAATCAAGGCCGTCAACCTTACCCGCACGGTTTCACGGCAGCAAGCGGCAGCCTTCGCGGTGACCCTGCCAGGCCGCCTGGTTGCGCCGGCCAAGGCCCTCGGCGGTGACCAGGCGCCGGGGGCTGTCCTCTTTCAGCAGGCCCAAGGGCAGGTACTGGCGCACATAGCCCCGGCAATAGGCCTCAGGGAAACCCATCACGAACCGGCACGAGCAGTACTCTTTCGCCGAGTAGGCCGAAAGGATGCCCGGGAAGTCCGCCAACGCCTGGCGCTCGTGCCAGGCCCAGGCAGACACGGCCAATAACAGCAGGAGCACCACCCGCTTCATGCGCCCTCCCCGGCCACGGCGTCCAGCACCCGCTTGAGCAGTTCGTTGTGGCTGAAGCTGCCATCGCGGTCATCGGCGTAGCGCACGATCACCAGCTTTTGCGTGGGTAGTACATAGAGCGCCTGACCCCAGTGGCCGAGTGCGGCGAACGTATTGCTCGGCGCATCCGGCCACGGCACCGGCTGGCCGGGCAATGGCTGGTTGAGCCACCAGTGCCCGCCGGGGTTGGCCTCGCCCGGCACAGGCTGCGCGGCGCTGAACAAGGTGCGGTTGAACGCCACCCACTCGGCCGGCAGCAACTGTTGCTCGCGCCAGCGCCCGTCACGCTGCATCAGCAGGCCGATGCGCGCCAGATCGCGAGCACTGAGATAGAGGTACGAGGAGCCCACATAAGTGCCTGCGCCATCGCGCTCCCAGACAGCGCTGTCGATCCCCAGCGGCATGAACAGGGCTTGCCAGGGATAGTCGGCATAGCGCTCAGGCGCGAGCATGGCGCGCAGGCTGGCGGCCAGCAGGTTGCTGTCGCCGCTGGAGTAGACGAACTGCGTGCCGGGCGCACTGGCGGCAGGCCTGGCCGCTGTGTAGGCGGCCATGTCGGTGCGGCCACGGGTGTAGAGCATGGCCACCACCGACGACTTCAACGGCGCGTATTCGTAATCTTCCTGCCAGGCCAGGCCACTGGCCCAATGCAGCAGGTCGGCCAGGCGCAACGTTGGGTGCGCCTGCAAGGCCGGGTAATAGCGCAAAGCCGGATCGTCGAGCTGGAAGCGCCTTTCGCCGTAGGCAACGCCCATGACCGTGGCCAGCACGCTCTTGCTCACCGACCAGGTCAGGTGCGCAGTGTCGACACGGGTTGGCTCGGCGTAGCGCTCATGCAGAATGCGGCCATCGCGGATGATCAACAGCGCATCGGTGCGAATGCCGCCGCGCTCGGTATCGTGTGGCGCGAAGGCGTAGGTGTCTACGGTTTGCCAGTTGATAACGGCGTTATCGACTGGCCACTGCGCCGAGGGCCAGTCTTCGGCCAAGGCCGGGGCTGTGGTCATGGCCAGGGCAAGCATCACTGCCTTCATGGAGAGTCCTGCAAGGGGCTGCTTTGCAGCCCATCGCGGCTGAAGCCGCTCCTACAAAGGTTGCGCATGGCCTGTAGGAGCCGCTTCAGCCGCGATGGGGCGCACAGTGGCCCAGGTTCAAAGGTGCCCACAGCCTCTCAGGCTTTCATGACAGTCCGGCGGCACTCCAGGCCTTGGCCAGGCGCTTGTCACGGGCGGCGCCGGCCAGCGCCAGCAGGCCCTGGTCGCGTTGCCACAACTGCGCCCAGTGCTCCGGCCCTGCGGCCAACGCCTGGTCGATCTCGCCTCGCAAATCGTGGAACTGAGCAAACAGGCCTCCCAGCAGCAAATGGCAGGCCACACTGTCCGGGCATTGCCGACTGCCCTCGGCGCACCCGGCGAGCAGGCCGATCAGCTTCAGGCGCAGGGCCTGCGGCCAGGCGCACTCCTGGGCTACGCCATGCAGCCAGGCCACCAGCGCGGCGAGCACATACAGGTCCTCGAGAGAGCGGAACGGCTTGACGTAGGCATCCCAGCCATCACCGGCCAGCAACTCGCACGCGGCATCCTTGAGCTGCAGGCGGCCATGCCCCACTTCGGGCATCAACGGCAGTGTCGGCAAGGCTTCGAGGCTGACCCCCGGCTCGCCCGGATAGACCACCGCCAGTTGCAAGCGCGGCGCCTCGCCCGCGCCTTCGTGACGAGCGGCCACCAGCAGCCATTCGGCGTCCAGCCCAGCGGTGACGAAGTCCTTGTTGCCGGTCAGGCGCAGGCCGTCCAGCCGGGTGTACATGTCCGCCGGGCGCACGCTGCGCCGCTCGGTGGCACACAACGCGCCCAGGCTGGCCGGAGCGCTGGGCCATAGGACCCGCAGCGCCGCCTGGTAGCCGAGCAGGAACGCCAGCCCGGGAGTGGCCATGGCCCGCCCGCCCAGCACCGCCAGCTCGAACGGCGCCACCGTGCCCAGGCGCTCGAGCACCGCCGCATAGGTTTCACCGAGGGTCGCCGCCAGCGGGTGGCGCAAGGGGTCGTTGAGTCGTTGCAACCAGGCCATCGCAAGCTCCTTTCAGGGGTGTCACGCAAGCATCACCAAAGATTCACGGGAGTGACACCGGGCGTACCTAGGCTGACTTTGCACAACAAAGCCGACCGGCCGCAACCCTTTGGCTGGCTTATGGAGACTCACGATGACCCGGATCGCTCGCTCTGGCGACACCAGCACTGAACGCCGTCTGCAAGCCGAACGCCTGGTCGGCGCCGCGGCCCTGCAGGAAGCACAGGCCCTGCGTTTCAAGGTGTTCAGCGCCGAATTCAAGGCCAAGCTCAAGGGCGCCGAACACGGCCTGGACATGGACGACTACGACATCCACTGCCGCCACATCGGCGTGCGCGACCTGGCCACCGGTCAACTGGTCGCCACCACCCGCCTGCTCGATCACCAGGCCGCCAGCAGCCTCGGCCGCTTCTATAGCGAAGAGGAGTTCAGCCTGCACGGCCTGTTGCAGTTGCAGGGCCCGATCCTCGAACTGGGCCGTACCTGCGTCGACCCGGCCTACCGCAACGGCGGCACCATCGCCGTGCTCTGGAGCGAATTGGCCGAGGTGCTCAATGAGGGCCGCTACAGCTACCTGATGGGCTGTGCCAGCATCCCCATGCAGGACGGCGGCGTGCAGGCCCATGCGATCATGCAGCGCCTGCGCGAACGCTACCTGTGCACCGAGCACCTGCGTGCCGAACCGAAGAACCCGCTGCCCAGCCTGCCGCTGCCGAACAACGTCATCGCCGAAATGCCGCCGCTGCTCAAGGCCTACATGCGCCTGGGCGCGAAGATCTGCGGCGAGCCGTGCTGGGACGAGGACTTCCAGGTCGCCGACGTGTTCATCCTGCTCAAGCGCGACGACCTCTGCCCACGCTATGCCCGTCACTTCAAGGCGGCGGTCTGATGCCGCGCATACGGGCCGCTGCCCGCCTGCTGCGGCTGTTCCTGGTACTGGCCCTGGGGCTGGCCATGGCCAGTGTCATCGCCCTGGGCGAGCGTCTGGGGCTGAGCGCCTCGATAGAACAGCGCCAACGCTGGACACGGATGTTCATGGGGCGCCTGGTCGCCGCCCTGCCCTTCGAAGTGCAGGTCAGGGGCGAGCTGCCGCAACAGCCGATGCTGTGGGTCTGCAACCATGTGTCGTGGACCGACATCCCACTGCTCGGCATGCTCACCCCGCTGTCGTTCCTGTCCAAGGCCGAGGTGCGCCACTGGCCGCTGGCCGGCTGGCTGGCCGAGAAGGCCGGGACCCTGTTCATTCGTCGCGGAGGCGGCGATGCCCAGCGCCTGCGCGAGCAGATCAGCGAACAACTGGGCGAGCAACGCCCTCTATTGATATTCCCCGAAGGCACCACCACGGACGGTCGCAGCCTGCGCACCTTCCATGGGCGCCTGCTGGCCGGAGCAATCGACCAGAACACGCCAGTACAGCCGGTGGCAATCCAGTACCTGCGCGCAGGCCAGACCGATCCGATCGCGCCGTTCATTGGCGAGGACGACCTGGTTTCCCATTTGATGCGGCTGTTCGCACAGGACCGCGGACAAGTGCTGATCCACCTGTTGCCGCCAATCGGCAGCGCGGGCAAGGAACGCGCGGTACTGGCTTTCGAAGCGCAACAGGCGGTCCATCTGGCGCTTTTCGGCGCCGAGAACGTCGAGGTCGCACCGAGGCGACAGGCTCGGGCAGCCTGAGTCCGCGATTGCCGACTCAAGCCGATTGCTGTCCCCGGGCAAATGCCTGCAACTGCGGATAGAACTCGCGAAAGTCCGCCAGCAACGGCTCGTACAACCGCTCCAGTTCCACCATCACCCCAGCTATCCCCTCAGGTCGTGACAGGCGCCGGGCAATCCCGGCAAACACCTGCTCCAGGGTGGCGAAATCGCCATACGCTCCCAGCCAGTCGTCGGCCGCCATCACCGGCGCGATGCGCGCCAACCGCCCCGGCAACTCCGGCTCGGCGAGCAATACCTTGTAGAAATCATCGGTGAATTGCGCCAGCGGCTGTTCGGCATACGCCGCCCAGTGCCGCGCCAGACAGTGGTCGAAGAACACATCCACGACGATCCCGGCGAACCGCCGCCGCTCGCGCGGGAAACGCGCCAGCGCCGCCAGCACCAGTGGGTGGCTGTCGGTGTAGCGATCAATGTGCCGGTGCAGCCGAATAGAAGCCTCCAGCACAGGCGGGAAGCGCCCGGCGAGCTCGCCTTTGACGAAATCGCCATACAGGCTGCCAAGCAGTTGCTGCGGCGCGGGGCCGCCCAGATGAAGGTGCGCGAGATAATTCATGGCGCCAGTCTAGCACCGCTGGCGACTATATCGTCACAAGACGATATAGCTATCAAGACTTGCCTTATGACCACTTCATATTTGTATATCGCGATGCAGCGATTTATATTTCGCTCCATCGCGATATACCGCTACACGCCACGAGCCCAACCATGCCCCTCGATCTCGACGAAATAATAAAAGCCCTGGCCCACCCGGTCCGGCGAGACATCCTCAACTGGCTGAAAGACCCGGCCGCGCAGTTCCCCGAGCAGCACCACAGCACCGAACACGGTGTGTGTGCCGGGCAGATCGACCAGCGCTGCGGCCTGTCGCAGTCGACCGTGTCCGCTCACCTGGCCACCCTGCAGCGCGCCGGCCTGATCAGCAGCCAGAAGATCGGCCAATGGCATTTCTTCAAACGCAACGAGGCGACCATCAAGGCGTTCCTCGAGCAAATGAGCCAAGAGCTCTGACCTGATCCAAGCGAGGCTTCGCACATGACTACGTTGTTCGACCCGATCACCCTGGGCGACCTGGAACTGCCCAACCGCATCATCATGGCCCCGCTGACCCGTTGCCGCGCCGACGAAGGCCGCGTGCCCAATGCGCTGATGGCCGAATACTACGTGCAGCGCGCCAGCGCCGGCCTGATTCTCAGCGAAGCAACCTCGGTCACGCCAATGGGCGTCGGCTATCCGGATACCCCCGGGATCTGGAACGACCAGCAGGTACGTGGCTGGCACAACGTGACCAAGGCCATCCACGGCGCGGGCGGGCGCATCTTCCTGCAACTGTGGCACGTCGGGCGCATCTCCCACCCGTCGTACCTCAACGGTGAACTACCGGTGGCCCCCAGCGCGATCCAGCCCAAGGGCCATGTCAGCCTGGTGCGCCCGCTCAGTGACTACCCGACCCCGCGCGCGCTGGAAACCGAAGAGATCGCCGACATCGTCGAGGCCTACCGCAGCGGCGCCGAGAACGCCAAGGCCGCCGGTTTCGACGGCGTGGAGATCCACGGTGCCAACGGCTACCTGCTCGACCAGTTCCTGCAGAGCAGCACCAACCAGCGCACCGACCGTTATGGCGGCTCGCTGGAGAACCGCGCGCGGTTGCTGCTGGAAGTGACCGATGCCGCCATCGAGGTGTGGGGCCCAGGCCGTGTGGGTGTGCACCTGGCGCCACGGGCCGATGCCCATGACATGGGCGACGCTGACCGTGCCGAGACATTCAGCTATGTGGCCCGGGAACTGGGCAAACGCGGCATCGCCTTCATCTGCTCGCGGGAAAAAGCGGCTGACGACAGCATCGGTCCGCTGATCAAGGCAGCGTTCGGCGGCCCCTACATCGTCAACGAGCGCTTTGACAAGGCCGGCGCCAACGCTGCCCTGGCCAGCGGTAAAGCCGATGCAGTGGCCTTCGGCATTCCGTTCATCGCCAACCCCGACCTGCCAGCGCGCCTGGCTGCCGATGCACCGCTCAATGCGCCGCATCCGGAGACGTTCTATGGCAAAGGCCCGGTTGGGTATATCGACTACCCACGGATGTAGGGGAATGCAGGACTTGTAGAAGCGGGCTTGCCCGCTTCTACAAGTGGATACCTGCGAACGATCAGAAGTTGTAGCGCAAGCCCAGGTTCACCCCGTACGGCTGCTCGATATGCTCGCCATTGCTGTACTGGAACTCGCCATGCAGCTGCAACACTTCCGAGACCTGCGCCACCAGGCCCACTGCCACCTCGCCTCGGGTACCGGAGAGGTCGTTGGTGAAGTGGTTGTTGTTGACCTTGACCTTGTTGCTGTTGATGAACTCGTGGGCCGCCGCCACCTTGAGGTACGGTTGCAGGATGCTGCCATTGTCCAGCGCCAGGCTGCGCCCGACCTGCGCACCGACCTCGCCAAGCACCGAGTTGGCGCCATCGCTCTCGGCCCGCAGGCCGTTGTCCAGGGTATAGCTGTCGCCATCGACCCACAAAGCGGACAGCTGGGTGAACGGCTCGACATACCAGCCATCGTCCAGCTTGAAGTGCCGACCAACCTCAACCGAGGCCCCGAGACCGTCGTTGTGATACTCGCCCTTGGTCTTGCGACCATCGCTCATCACCACATCGTTGCGGTTACGGAAACGGTTGTACTTGAGCACGGCGTCGATGTAGTAGCCACTGTCGGCCATCCAGGTGCTGTAGGCGCCGACATAGTAACTTTTGATCTTGCCGGAAGAGCCGAGGCTGTAATCCAGGCCCGACTCGCTGTAGCCGCCCATCACCCCGAGCAACCAACGGCCATCGTAGCCAGGCAAGGTGCCGTCGGCGCCGAAGCTTACACCGTTCTGGTCCTGCTGGTAGGCCACGGCGCTACCCGCCGACAGGTTGTAGCGGTTGCCATAGCTGCGCATCCACAAGCCCTGGCCCTGGCCCAGGCGCAGTTCGCCCATGCGGCTGCGCAGCGACGACAGCTCGCCATACCACACGGTCGGCGCGGCGCTGAACATGCCCAACACCGCATGGGCACTCGGGGTCAGCACGTTGCCGGGCTTCTGCTTCAGGTACCAGTTGTCCTCACCGTCGCCTTTTTCCAAGGTGTAGAGGAAGGTGCCGAAATCGATCTCGTGCAACAGGCCAAACGTGGCATCACCGCCACCGGTCTCGACTATGCGATGTGGCGCCTGCCCTTCCACCGGGTCAACACCGGTGCTGGCGATGCTCAGTTGATGATTGCCCTCTGCCGCGCCAGTTACTTTCAGCAAGTCGCCGGTGCCGCTGGCCAGGTCGATGCCCATCACGAACACGCCCGAACCCTCGAGGCTGTCGAGTGTCAGCGTCTTGAAACCGGGCGTGGTATCCCGGTCGGTGAAATCGACGGTGCCGTCGTCCAGCGAGAGGTTGCCCACCTGCGCATCCTGGGTCATGGCCCAGCGACCGCCGCTCTCAAGCGTCAGGCTCTCCACGTTCACCAGGTTACCCCTGAGCGACGCCCCGTTGCGAAACAGCAGATTGGCCGTACTGGTGCCGTCGACAACCACGTCCCCGGACAACTGGCTGTTGTCTGCCGTGAAGTCGGCGGTCATGCCACGGGTGACCTCGAGGATGTTGCCATTGCCGCCGATGAGCCGGCTGTTGTTGCCCACGAGGATGTTTACCGTGCCTTTGTTGCCATCCGCGGAATCGCGCACAATGATGGCACTCCCCGTCTTGCCTTCGACGGTCGAGCCGTCCAGGGTCATGCTCGAGTCACTACCGCCAGTGGCCGTGGTGCCCTGGCGCAATTGCACCCCCTGGGTCTGTCCGGTAATGACCGAGCCTTGCGACGCGTTCAGAGTGCCGCCTAGCATGAAGGCACCGACCCCGGTCCTGCCGGTAAGGGCCGCAGCGGACAGGCTCAGGGTACTGCCCCCCGTGAACGACGCACCATTGTTGCCGACGATGGTGCCGCCTTGCACCTGCATGCTCGACTGGGTGTTGCCCGACACGCCGAAGGTTCCCCCGGAAACGGTCGCATCGACCAGGGCCGCACTGCTCTCGTCAGACAGGGCGACCCCCACCTGGGTGCCGCTACCGGCCACTTCCCCACCATTGACGACGAGAGTCGAACGGCTGCGCACATCGATGCCCTGCGTACTCCCCGTGGCAGTGACTTCCAAGGCCCCGCGGTTGCGCACCATATAGTCGTCCGCCACCGGGCCGCTGACCACTTCGGAACGGTTGTCGATAATCTGCGTTGCCTCGACCGCCCCGGTACTTGCCATCACCGCCAGGCCGACGGCGAGGCTCAGGGGTACTCTTGCGTGCTTTGCCTTCATGTTGTTCTCCCGTCCCAGTTTCTCACCCGTGCTACCGAAAAGTTGAAATCAGCCACCTGGATGTAGCCAATTGGCCGCAGTCTCGACAAAAAAGGTAAAAACCTATGTAGGAGAATTCCTGTTTTTATATCGGCAAACACTGCCCCTTCTTACCAGGGCCCAGCACATCGCCGTGGCAATTGATATCAGTCGGGTTGGAATGACTTTACTTGGGAATACAACCTTGAACCGTCTACTTCGAGGGAGTAACTGGCGAACACTTTCTTGCGTCTGTCAGTCTGGGGCCAGGCCGGATTCACCTTTATCAGGAAGGATCGCCCGTCCTTGTACACATCGAGAGTGGCCTCGCGCAGGGTGGGCTCAATTGCCGGATCCACTTCCCAGCGGATCTCGACTTTGTCTCCCTCTTTGATATTGGGATAGTTGAGGTTGAACCTTGGATTGTCTCCCCCGGAAGACAGGTACCCGGGGGCCGGTAGCTCCAGCGCCTGGGCAAGCACGGTCAACGCCAGGGCCTCCGACGTTGCCTCGGGCGGCTCACCACCACGCTCGACGAGGTACTTGACGTCAACCGTTGTTCCGATCGAGTCCAGCAACACCACCCGTGGCAACTGGAACACCACATCCCCAGGGGCTGTGATCACTTGCCACGGCATTTGGTAGGGGAAGTTGGGGCCGGTCCAGGCCACTGCCACCTTGTCGCCAGTCGCCATGCCGGAGTATCGCGGAACCGTAACTTTCACATGTGACGCATTGGCAAAATCCTTATGGAAATCGAGCTGGTCGTTATCGTCCCCGAACGCCTTCTCCACCGAGGGGCGTCGCAAGTCGACCGGAACCACCAGTTCGCACGGGGCAGACTCGAACTTGGCGCCCCCCTTGGCGTTCAGTGTGTAGAACAACTCGAGCGTCCCGCCCACCAACTCGAGTACCAGGTCCTTCTCGACGAGGTGCTCGATATCGCCGACGCGTTCCACCGGCAAAGTCCAATCATGGTCGTGAGTAGCGCCATCCGCAGCAGTGCCTTTCCACCACACCGACACTTCGTCACCCACGGCCATATGCGCGTAGGCAGCGATGCGAATGGTTACGCCGTCGTCCGGCACATCATGCGGGTCGAGCCCCCCGCGACTGGCTTCATCCACACTGGGCGCGTCGAGTTCAAGGTTGCCCGATACAGTGATTTCCAGAACATGCGACTTGCGCCCCGCCTGGTCGTTGACCTGGTACTCCAACAATGCGCCCCCTTGCAATGCGGCGACCGCCAAGTCATTTTTCAACTCGAGCTCAATGCCGGCGGTGACTTCCTGCTGGGTCACGGTATGGGGTTGGTCTACGGGGTCCAGGCGCTCCTGCTTGGCATTGACACCCGTCCAGGTCAGCTTCAGCTGATCGCCGGCGGTAATATCGCGGTAAGGTTCAATCCTGACTTTGAGCGGCGCACCCTCCAGGGCGTTGAAATCGATGTTGCCGTCCTCGTCGGCATCCAAGGCCACCGGCGCGTCCAGGGTACGCTCGGCAAGATCCACCTTGGCGTTGGCCTCTCGCGACCACAGCGAGCGGTTGTTGACCTCGTCGCGAATTTCATAGCGAACGATGAGCTGTTCGACACTGCCGACCTCTTCGATGATGTCCTGGCCAACCGTGACAGGGAAAGAATCCGCGCCTGAAGGCACCGGCCCCTCTATGGATTTGCCATGCCATCGGAGCTCGTAGCGATCGTTCGGCCCACGATTGGGGTAGCCGCCCATGATGATGGCCTCTACTCCCTTGGCAGCCTGGTAAGCGTCGATGAAAGGCGGGATGCCCCCCGGCATATCCAGATTCTCGTTGAAGGAGGTGCTGGGATCGGGGTCGGCACCGCCAGGCAAGCTGCGCTTGACCATGACATCAAGCTCTAACGAATCGTCCTCCTGCTCACCGATATCGTCTTTCCACTTGTACCAGACGACGCCAGCACCGTCGGGAATCTTCGACGGCGGTACGTCGAAATCAAGAAAGAAACCGGATTCGATACCGAGTGTCTGCGCCTTGCGAACTCGCTTGACCACCGACGAGCTTACCGTCTTGCGCTCTATTTCATCGTCGTTCCAATACAGCGTGACGAGGTCGTTCGGTAGCATGTGGATTGCCAGCACTTGGACCTTCAACGGCGACTGCTCATCATCCAGCAAGCGCAAGCCAATCCCCCTGCCCTTAAAAGCCTGAGGGATCACAGGTTCAGGCAGGATCACAGGTTCAGGCAGTTGCGCGACGTGTTTACCGACAGCGGGGCGATTGCGCGACAGTTCTTCGGACATGGCCTTTGCCTCCCAGGTAGTGCCCCCTGGCGAGCAGGCGCTCGCCAGGGATATGGCTTCAGAAGCGTTGAGTGGGAATTGGGCAGTTATCCTGCCCAGCCTCACGCACGGAGACTGGCGTAGGTTGATGCGCCGCCGCCACCGAGCCGAAAACGTTACTGGCGGTGTAGCTCACGTGCAGGTGACCTCGACAAACCATGTAGGCATATTGGCGCTTGAGCGCCAGCACTACCTCACCCTCGTCAATATGGTGCTGCTCGATGCGGAACGACGGCCCGCTCACCGGGAAGCCGGGAATCGGATCTTCTGGCATCCCAAGGCCGCGCTTTCCATCGACCGTGATCACGATCACATCGCCGAGCGCCATACCTTTGTAGCCAGCGATACGCACCGGCAGCTCTCGTTGTGCCTCCTCCCGGCCAATGGCACCGTTGCCATTCAGTTTGGTGAACTCCAGCGAAGGCAGTGGCCCCCCTTGCCCCGGCAACTCGTCGGCGCGCAGGACCTCGACCAGCTTCGGGGGTGAAAACGAGGTGTTTTCCGGCCCTCCTGTTTCAGTTTCCCGGGTGACTGCATAGGCCATTACCACTTGGCCGCTGGGCTCGGCACCCAACAACGCTGCTGGCACCGCACGGACGATAGGTAGCTGCTCAGACGCCTCGTGCGCAGTGACCGAATCGAGCGGATGAGGCGATTGGTTCCCCCACCACAGTGCGAGTTTGTCCCCCTCGGCCAGGACTTCCTTAGCACTGAGCCCCTCCCACGCAATGGTAACCTCGGCGCCTGCCGCGACATCCTCGGGATCCAGCTTGTCGTCCTGGCCTGAGCTACCACCTTTGATCGTGGCGGGCACCAGGTCGTCATGCCCGGGCGTTTCCGGATCAGGGTCGGGGCCACCAGGCACCCGTAGATCGACCTCTACATTCGCGGCGCCATCCGATGTACCGATCAACGAACCGGCTCGCCACAGTTCATAGGCAACGGCCACCGGGCCGTACTCCGTTTCCGCGCTGGTCAGCGGATAGGGCAGTTTGAGCACCATCAGTGGGTCCGGCGCTGGCGGAATCTGGTCGACCCGCTGCGGCGCGTCACGTTGGCTCCCCCATAACACGACGATCTCGTCACCCACCGCGACGCTGGTGATCTGGGGAACATGCACGTCCACACCCGCCCGGGCATCCGCCTCGAGGACAGGTGGATCACCGCCAGCATCGAAACCTGGCACTTCGGGAACCGGCAGCAGGTCCGGGATATCCGTCAACAGCAACTCGAGCGTGTCGTGCGGGACCGAAGCCAGCGACACGTTCCCCGCCCGGTCGGTCGACTGGTAGGTGAAGGTGATGGGTTTTCTGTCGTCCAACTTCTGCAAGTCGATCAAAGGCAATGGCACGGTAGTGGGATCAGTTGCGCTAAAAACGGTGATCGGCCCGATCGGTACCTTGTTGGTACCATCGGTCATGGTGACCACGATCTGGTCACCCACCTGCTGCGACACATATCCCTTGACCTCGGTATCCAACAGGCCGGAGGTGAAGTCTCCCACCAGAATGCGCCTTCTCTCCTCCACCACCTTGGGAAACTGCAGTTTGGCCAAGGCTCCATCGCTGCCTCCCGGAGCCTCTCGGTCGATGCGCACAAGGCGCCGGGGCCCTAAATCCCAACGGTCATCCGGGAACGGTTGTACGTCATAGCCCAGGCGAAACCGCGCATCCTCTCCATCAGCCACCGAGGCCCAATACGTGGCAGGCACGCTGAGCTCGAATTTAAAATCAGGGTTTGCCTGTTCTGCCTGAGCTATGGAGTGGAAAGCGCCAGGAATGTTATCGAGACGCACGTCGTCCCATGTCAATGCGATGATGTAATCGACCTCGGACTCTGGCCAGTTCGGTACCTTTACCTTTAGCGCGTCTTCTTGCTTGGTTTTAGGCAGCAATTCCATCTTTCCGGTACCGTCATCAATCAGATCTTCAACAATGGCCTCGCCCATCGCGAGTTTCGGAAAAACCAGCGTCGAAGTCTTCTTTACTTTTGCGCTGCTGATCAACGGGTGAGCAGGCGTATTCATGGCAACCTCCCCTTGCATTTGGCGTGTTCAGGCGTGTGCTGTTGTGAGCGTGGATTGCGCGGTACCTGAATGTAGGCTCCACCCCGGTGTCATTGGCCCGGATGATGCTCAGCTCCGGATGACGCGGTGCCGAGATCGTGATCGCGGCTGCTTGGCCACCACCGTCTGGGTGAAGCAGTAATAACAAAGTCCATCCAGGCCCACACCTGACAGAAATGCTAGGTGCGCGCTGCCATAGGCCTGAAAGCTGACGCTGCTGCGCCCAGGTTTACGCGCACCTGGGGCTTGCAAGAGGCGGCTGAAACCACTGTGGACAAACCACGAGCAAGCCCCGCGCGTAGATCACGCACGGAGCTTCAAAATAGGCAGGGAAGTAGAGCAGGCGCGTAGAAGCGCGCTCAAGGACGGGAGTTAATCTGCTGCTGCAGGTTCTGGATCTGGCTCTGCAGCGTGCTGATGTTGCGGGTTACCTGCCCGCGGAAGGCATCGAATTCCTGCACCGAGGCGCCACCGGCCGTGGGCGTAGGGCGATTGTCCACCTGGCTCTTGAGCACCAGGATATCTTGCTCCAGACTCTCGATGGCGGCATTTGGGTTGCCCTGTTTCTTCAAAGTCGCCACGTCGTTGCTCAGGCTCTTGAGCTGGCCATCGAGCTTACCGCCATCCACCTGCCCCGATTTGAGCGCGGCCAGCTCGGCATTGAGGACCTTGAGTTGCGCCTGCAACTGGCTTTGCAGTTCAGTGACCGCCTTCTGCTGTTCACGGGTATCGGCCAGCACTTGCTCCAGGCGCTTGCCCAGGTCCCCCGCCTGCCCGGCGACGCCCAGCTGCTGCTTGCCCTGCTCGGCCAGGGAAGCCTGCAACTGGCGAATCTGCAACTTCAATGCCTCGCTGCCGGTGCTGTTGCTGGACTCACTGGCGTCGACCTTGCCGCTGATCACCTGCAAGCGCCCGGCGGCCTCTTCACTGATACGGGCAAAGCTTTCCTGGGTCGCGACCAGCTGTTGCTCCATCAGGGTGATCTGCTGGAAGCTCCACCAGCCAAGCCCGGCCAGGGCGATGAACGAGGCGCCCAGCAATGTCCACAGCGGGCCATTGCTACGCGGCCGCACCGCCTTCTGGCGGCTACGGGCCACATGGGCAGGCAGCAATTCATCGTCATCAGGGGTGCCGGCACGCAGGGTGGGCACGTCGTCGAAATCATCGTGGGCGTCGTTACGCATGGGTGCATTCAACCGCGGTGGTAGCAAAGAGGCATGAGTATAAACCGCCAGGGCGGCGCACTGATGACCATCATCCCGCGCACAGGTTCAGCGTTGCCCGTGTTGCGCCTGCCACCAGCTGCAGAATTCATCCAGCGCCGCCCACACATCGGTTCCGGGCCGGTAGTCCAGATACTGGCGGGCGCGGCTGATATCGAGGGTGAAATCCGTGCTCATCACCTGCACCGCCGTGCGGCTCAGGGTCGGTTGCGGGCGCCCGGGCCAAAGCAGACAGGCAGCCTCGTTGAGCGCCCCCAGACTGTAGGCCAGGGCAGGTGAACGATAGCGGGTGACCTGGGGTAGCTGCATGCGGCGCATCACGTAGTTGACCACATCCCACAGCGGCAGTGGCTGGCCGTTGCTGATGTTGTAGGCCTGGCCCAAAGCCTGGTCCTCGGCGAACAGCGCGCTGAACAGTGCCTGGTTGAGGTTGTGCACACTGGTGAAGTCGACCTTGTTCAGGCCATTGCCGATGATCGCCACACGCCCCTTGGCCTGCATGCGCATCAGCCGTGGGAAGATGCTCGCATCGCCGGCCCCGGTGACGAAGCGCGGGCGCAGCGCCAGCACCTCCAGGCCGAACTCCTGGGCGCCGAACACCTTCTGCTCGGCCAGGTGTTTGGTCAGCGCGTAATGGTCATGGAATCGACGCGGTACCTGGTCCTCGCGGACATCCATACGCGAGCGGCCGGTGAAGTAGATCGACGGCGACGACAGGTGTACCAGGCGCCGCACATGCTCCTTGATGCAGCCTTCGACCACGTTCTCGGTGAGCACCACGTTGCCTTGGTGGAAGTCCTGATAGCGGCCCCAGGTGCCCACTGCGCCGGCGCAGTGCACCACCGCGTCCACCCCCTGGCACAGGCGCCGGGCCAGTTCGGCGTCGCCCAGGTCGCCGGGGATGAACTGCGCCCCACGCTTGACCAGATGCTCCACACCCTCTGCCCGCCGGCCGTTGACCCGCACCTCCAGGCCCTGCTCCAGGGCGAAACGCGCAAAGCGCCCGCCGATGAAGCCGCTCGCGCCGGTGACCAGAATTCGCATGTAAGACTCCGCCTTGCTCTATTTCAGATGCAGCTGACGCTTGAAGTGCCTACAAGGGCACCAGCCAATTCCGCGCCGAATGGCGCAGGTGCTCGGTCAACTGGGCGAGCAACTGCCCGCCGTTGCGCCAATGATGCCAGTACAAGGGCACATCGATGGGGGTATCTGCACAGATCTCCACCAGCTCACCACGCACCAACTGCTTGGCCACCTGTCGCTCCGGCACCAGCCCCCAGCCGAGGCCGGCTTCTGTCATGCGCATGAAACCTTCGGATGAGGGGCAAAGGTGGTGCAGGAAACCTTCCTGCACACCCAACGACGCCAGGTAGCGATGCTGCAGGAAATCGTCAGGCCCGAACACGACAGCCGGGGCGCGGGCCAGGCGCTCGACCGCGAACCCGTTGGGAAAGTAACGCGCCATGAACGCGGGACTGGCCAGCGCCCGATAGCGCATCAAGCCCAACGGCAAGCTGCGCGCTCCGGCCACCGGCCGTTCGCTGCCACACAGGCAGGCCGCCACTTCACCGGCGCGCATGCGTTTCAGACCGACGTCCTGGTCCTCGACCACCAAATCGAGCAGCACCTGCTGCTCGGCGCAGAACGGCCCCACCGCCCCGGCCCACCAGGTTGCCAGGCTATCGGCGTTGAGGGCGATGCGCAGGCGCTCGGGCATGCCCTCCTCGTCCAGTGCCGGCACCTGGCCTTGCAGATCGCGCTCGAGCAGGCGCACCTGCTGCACATGGTTGAGCAACTGGCGCCCGACTTCCGTCGGGCTCGGTGGCGTGGCGCGCACCAGCACCGGCTGGCCAACCCGTGCCTCGAGCAGCTTTATGCGTTGCGAGATGGCCGATTGCGACAATCCCAGTACCTGGGCGGCGCGCTCGAAGCCGCCTTGCTCGATCACCGCGGCGAGGGCGGCGAGCAATTTGTAGTCGAACATCGATTTCTCTAATGACTGATCAGCTATATTTGTTTTTCTTATACCGCCGCAACCGCCAGAATGGCCACATCTTTCTTGGTAACCCGCGCCGATCCCGCATCGGCGCCATTGGAGTGTTCCCGCTATGTGGCAAAGCTATCTCAACGGCATGCTGGTGGCCTTCGGCCTGATCATGGCCATCGGCGCGCAGAACGCCTTCGTCCTGGCACAAAGTCTGCGCCGTGAACACCATCTGCCAGTGGCGGCACTGTGCATCGTCTGCGATGCCCTGCTGGTCGCCGCCGGGGTGTTCGGTCTGGCCACGGTGCTGGCGCACAACCCGACACTGCTGGCCGTGGCCCGCTGGGGCGGTGCGCTGTTCCTGATCTGGTACGGCGCCAAGGCCCTGCGCAGCGCCTGCTCGAAACAGAGCCTGCAGCATCAGGAAGGCCAGGGCATGCGTTCGCGCCGCGCGGTGCTGCTCAGCGCCCTGGCGGTGACCCTGCTCAATCCGCACGTCTACCTTGATACCGTGTTGCTGATCGGCTCCCTCGGCGCCCAGCAGGCCGTGCCCGGCGCCTACGTGGCCGGCGCCGCCAGTGCCTCGCTGGTATGGTTCTCGACCTTGGCGATCGGCGCCGCCTGGCTGGCACCGTGGCTGGCACGTCCGGCGACCTGGCGCATGCTGGACCTGATGGTGGCGGTGATGATGTTCGCGGTGGCGGCGCAGTTGATCTTCAACTGACGCCGCGAAAAAACCGGGTATCCCACGCAGGGCTACGACAGTCAAGCAGCCCACCTGTCGGCCCCAGCCAACCGCTCTGGAACCTCTATTCCCTATAGATGTTGCGTGGTTAAGCGCCGAGGCCGGTGCTATGATCCAGCCCTTGCGTCGCAAAGAGTACAAACTCGCCGACGCTCACCGGGCCGCCCGTGATCGGCCTTGCGCATACCGCGAACAGACCTGAATCAGGAGATCCACCATGGCTTTTGAATTGCCGCCGCTGCCATACGCCCACGATGCCCTGCAGCCGCACATCTCCAAGGAAACCCTGGAGTATCACCACGACAAGCACCACAACACCTATGTCGTGAACCTGAACAACTTGGTCCCAGGCACCGAATTCGAAGGCAAGACCCTCGAAGAGATCGTCAAGAGCTCCTCCGGCGGTATCTTCAACAACGCCGCTCAAGTCTGGAACCACACCTTCTACTGGAACTGCCTGGCGCCGAACGCCGGCGGCCAACCAACTGGCGCTCTGGCCGAGGCCATCAACACCGCCTTCGGTTCCTTCGACAAGTTCAAGGAAGAGTTCACCAAGGTCTCCGTCGGCACCTTCGGCTCCGGCTGGGGCTGGCTGGTGAAGAAGGCCGACGGCTCCCTGGCCCTGGCCAGCACCATCGGCGCCGGCAACCCGCTGACCAGCGGCGACACCCCGCTGCTGACTTGCGACGTCTGGGAACACGCCTACTACATCGACTACCGCAACCTGCGTCCGAAGTATGTCGAGGCGTTCTGGAACCTGGTCAACTGGAAGTTCGTTGCCGAGCAGTTCGAAGGCAAGACCTTCAAGGCCTGATTGTTCGCCAAGCCTGCAAAAAGACCCGGCCTCGTGCCGGGTTTTTTGTTGCCTGCCATGACGCTAGCGCCAAGCAAGCTCGCTGCCCCCAGGGCCAACCTGACAGAATTGCCTGCAACCCATCCGTGCGCTCTTGCTCAGCCCGCATAGCGCGCTAACATCAACCTTCTGGAAAGTTGACGCAGCGCACTCAAGTCGCATGACCGCTCAACCGATATAGAGCCAAGGGCAGATCCGTCGACGGACGTGTTGCCTGCCGGGGCATTCGGTCGATAGTCTGTCGCCATGGTTGATGGCAAAATAATGGCATGCGCATGGATTAAGGAAACCCCATTGAAGCTGGAATTCCGAAACAGCTTATCGGTCAAGTGGCTTTGAACAATAAAGATTGACACAAAACAATAAAGTTTGACACGAACTATTAAAGTTTGACACAACGCGTAAACCCCCGTGTCTACGGGGGTTTTACGTTTCTGGGTCAAGCCGTTGGTCTGG